>Ga0157375_10000107_pt1 | contig 81910 bp, 79 predicted proteins | sample M35metaG_FD_115311 | JGI IMG/M metagenome (GOLD analysis project Ga0157375, IMG submission 115311) | Miscanthus rhizosphere microbial communities from Kellogg Biological Station, Michigan, USA - M3-5 metaG | ecosystem: Host-associated > Plants > Roots > Rhizosphere > Soil | place: USA: Michigan... | reverse complement strand
CAACGGCTCAAGCGAGGACATCACCGGCCGCATCATGGATCTGATCGCGCCGGTCGGCAAAGGCCAGCGCGGCCTGATCGTGTCGCCGCCGAAAGCCGGCAAGACGATGATGCTGCAGAACGTGGCCCAGGCCATCGTGCACAACCATCCGGACGCGCACCTGATCATCCTGCTGATCGACGAGCGCCCCGAGGAAGTCACCGAGATGCAGCGCTCCGTGCGCGCCGAGGTGATCTCGTCGACGTTCGACGAACCGGCCGTGCGTCACGTGCAGGTCGCCGAGATGGTGATCGAGCGCGCCAAGCGCCTGGTCGAACACAAGAAAGACGTCGTCATTCTGCTCGACTCGATCACGCGCCTGGCGCGCGCCTACAACACCGTCGTGCCGGCCTCCGGCAAGGTGCTGACCGGCGGTGTCGACGCGAACGCGCTGCAGCGGCCGAAGCGTTTCTTCGGCGCCGCGCGCAACGTCGAGGAAGGCGGCTCACTGACGATCCTCGCCACCGCGCTGGTCGACACCGGCTCGAAGATGGACGAGGTGATTTACGAGGAATTCAAGGGCACCGGCAACGCCGAGGTGCACCTGGATCGCCGCATCGCCGAGAAGCGCGTCTATCCGGCGCTGAACATCAACCGTTCCGGCACGCGCCGCGAGGAACTGCTGATCGAGCCCGACCTGTTGCAGAAGATCTGGATCCTGCGCAAGCTGATCCATCCGATGGACGAACTGGCGGCGATCGAGTTCATGCTCGAGAAAATGAAGAACACGAAGTCGAACGACGAGTTCTTCAACACGATGAAACGATAGAGCGACGATGTGAGCGGGTCAGGCTCCCTGCCAGGCGAAACGACTCGGCATTTTTCCGGTTTCAGTTGCAATTCATGGGCGCGTGCCTAAATTCCCGCGCACATCCTGCGCGCCTTGCCGAATCATTCTCATGCGCCAGTCATTCTTTCTCGCCGCCTGCCTGTCGTTCGCCACCGCCGTAGCCGTGGCGCAGGACGGAGCGCCGGCTGCGCCGGCGACGCCTCCAGCGCCTGAAACGCCTGCGGATACGACAACGCTCGAGACGGTGCTCGTCACCGGCGAGCAGCCCGGTCCGGGTCTATGGAAGGTCAGCCGCGGCGACCACGTGCTGTGGATCCTCGGCGCGCAGTACCCGCTGCCGAAGAACATGACCTGGCGCGGGCGCGATGTCGAGCAGACGATTGCGCAGTCGCAGGTGGTGATCGCCGACGCGACGCCGAAGCTGGAGCTGAACTTTTTCCACAAGTTGACGTTGCTGCCGGCCGTCTACGGCGCGCGCAAGAACGAGGACGGCGAGACATTGCAACAGATCCTGCCGGCGGCGCTGTACGCGCGCTGGCAGGTGTTGAAAGCGAAGTACATCGGCAACGACAGCGGCGTCGAGCGGCTGCGGCCGATGGTTGCGGCGAATGAGTTGTACGACAAGGCACTGGCGAAAACCGGGCTCGCCCGCAGCGGCCTGATCTGGGACACGGTTCGCGGCGTGGCGAAGAAGAATCGCGTGCGCATCGTCGAACCGCAGGCGTCGATCCCGCTCGAGGATCCGCGCCAGACGATCCGCGATTTCAAAGCGACCACCGGCAACCTCGACATTGATTGTCTGAGCGCGACGATGACGCGGCTGGAAACCGATCTCGGCGCGATGCGCGATCGGGCCAACGCCTGGGCGGTCGGCGACATCGACGCGCTGCGCAAGCTGCCGTCACCGAGCCAGCAGGAGGCCTGCCGCGCGGCAGTATCGAGCAACCCGCGGCTGCGCGAACAACTGGAGGCAGGGATGGCGCGCATGGACCAGGCCTGGCTCGCTGCCGCCGAACAGGCGCTGCGCGACAACGCCAGTACGTTTGCGATCCTGCCGATGGACGAACTGCTGCGCACGGACCGGCGCCTGGCGATGCTCGAATCGCGCGGCTACACGGTCGAGCCGCCGGAGTAGGTTCCGGAGGATCTCAAGATCAGCTGATTACCACGAAGGACACGAAGAAAGGCAGGACAAGAGCAATCTTGTGTTGATTGTCGACCTGGCCTGCCTTCGACGCGCTGAAAACCATGCTGCGCCGCAGACTGACGGGGATTCCCGGCTTCGTCTCCTCTCTTCTTCGCACTTCTTCGTGTTCTTCGTGCCTTCGTGGTGATCTTTGATCTGATCTCGTCCGCGAGCGCGTCAGGCCGAGGTCTTCGCCGCGCGGTGATGCAGGTTCGGCAGGAACGCCGTGAGCAAACCGATCGCGGGCAGGAACGCGCAGAGACGGTAGACATACTCGATGCCCTTCGCGTCGGCCAGCTCGCCGAGCAGCGCGGCGCCGAGACCGCCCATGCCGAAGGCAAAACCGAAGAACAGGCCGGCGATCATGCCGACCTTGCCGGGCATCAGTTCGGTCGCGTAGACAAGGATTGCCGAAAACGCCGACGACAGGATCAGGCCGATGATCACGCTGAGCACGGAGGTCCAGAACAGGTCGGCGTACGGCAGCAGCAGCGTGAACGGCAGCACGCCGAGGATCGACACCCAGATCACGTATTTGCGGCCGAAGCGGTCGCCGACGGGCCCGCCGACCAGCGTGCCGAGCGCGACCGCGCCGAGAAAGTAGAACAAGTGGATTTGTGCATTTTGTGCAGTCAGGCCGAAGCGTTCCATCAGGAAGAACGTGTAGTACGTGCTCAGGCTGGCCAGGTAGAAGTATTTCGAGAAGATCAGTGTCAGCAGCACTGCGATCGCGATGACGACCTGGCGCCGCGGCAAGGGCGAGGCGACGTGAGCTGCCACAGCAGCCTTCTTGGCCAGAGCGTGACGGCGATACCAGTTGCCGACCTGCAGCAGGATTACGATCGCGAGCAGCGCGATGATCGCGAACCAGGCGATGCTGCCTTGCCCGCGCGGCAGGACGATGAACGCGGCGAGCAGGGGACCGGTCGCCGAGCCGAGATTGCCGCCGACCTGGAAGAACGACTGCGCGAAACCATGACGCCCGCCGGACGCGAGCCGGGCGATACGCGAGGATTCCGGATGGAACACCGACGAGCCGGTGCCGATCAGCGCCGCCGCGAGCAGCAGCAGCGGATAGGTCGCCTGCGACAGCAGCAACAGGCCGCAGAGCGTGAAAGTCATGCCGAGCGGCAGCGAGTACCAGGTCGGACGGCGGTCCGTGAACGTGCCGACGACCGGCTGCAGCAGCGAGGCGGTCACCTGGAACACCAGCGTGATCAGGCCGATCTGGCCGAAATCCAGCGCGTAGTTGGCCTTCAGCAGCGGATAGACCGCCGGCAGCAGGGACTGGATCATGTCGTTGAGGAAGTGGCTGGCGCTGACGGCGCCGAGCACGGCCAACGCGGTGCCGGCGCTTTCGTCGCGCGCGGCGATCGGACTTGCGCTCATCGGGGAGACTTTCCTGAGGTCGGCTTATTATCGCTCAAGAGCAATTGGCGGCGCAGACTCGCCAACTCAAGGCCCCGGTGCGATGATGAGGCTTCCCAACGCTTGGCCGCTATGCGCATTCTGATCATCGAGGACGACGCCCTGGTCGCCGACGGCATGCGCCGCGGCCTGTCGCAGTCGGGATTTGCCGTCGACCACGTCGCCAGCGCCGAACTGGCCGAGGCCGCGCTGACGCAGGAAAATTTCGACCTGCTGCTCGTCGATCTGGGGCTGCCGGGCGCCGACGGCTTCGATCTGGTCAGGCGCCTGCGCCGCGGCGGCAACAGCGCACCGGTGCTGATCGTTACGGCGCGCGATGCGCTCGCCGACCGCGTCAGCGCACTCGATCTGGGCGCTGACGACTATCTCGTGAAACCGTTCGCGTTGCCGGAACTGGCGGCGCGCTGCCGGGCGCTGATCCGGCGCTCGAAGTCGTCGAGCAATTCGGACTTGACCATCGGTCCGCTGCGCCTGGACATCGCCCGGCGCGAGACGCGGGTGCACGCGCGCACGGTCGACCTGACGCGGCGCGAATGGGCGATTCTCGAATGCCTGGCGCTGCACGCCGGCCAGGTCGTCGCCAAGGACCGCCTGCAACAGGCGATCTCGAGCTGGGAAGACGGCATCACGACCAACGCGGTCGAAGTATACATTTCCCGACTGCGCGGCAAGCTCGGCGACGACGTCGGCATCCGCACCGTGCGCGGTCTCGGTTACAGGCTCGACGAATCGGCGGCATGAGCGCTGCGTTGAATGCCGCGGCGGGCAGCATGACGATCCGCCGGCGCCTGCTGCTGATCCTGCTTGCGCCACTGACGCTGCTGCTGTCGTTGGGCATCGCGCTCGACTATGCCGCCGGCACGGCACCGATCGACGCCGCCTTCGACCAGGCGCTGGCCAACGAAGCGCTGGCAATCGCGGCGCAACTGCACCCACAAACGGACGGCAGCATCGAATTCAACCTGCCGGCGCAAGCGATCGAGGTGCTGCGCGCGGACAAAGACGATGCCGTCTACTATCTCGTGCTCGGCCCCGACGGTACATTTCTCGGCGGCGACCACGGCTTGCCGGTGGTCGACGACGGCAAGGCCAATCCCGCATTTCGCACCGCACAATTCGGCGGCCACACCATTCGCGCCGCAACTTATCGGGTCGCCGCCGGTGCCCCCGGCAAGGTCGCGGTCACGGTCGCCGAAACCACGCGCAAGCGCGCGCACGCGCGGCGCCGGATGCTCACCGGAATCATTCTGAGCGACATCGTGCAGCTGGCCGGAATCCTGGCGCTGGTCTGGCTCGGCGTGCGCATGGGCCTGCGCCCGTTGCTGTCGCTGCGCGCGCAGATCGACAAGCGCTCGGCGCAGGACCTGGCGCCACTCGACGAAACCGGTGTACCCGGCGAGGTGCAGCCGCTGACGCACGCACTGAATCGCCTGTTCGCAACGGTGCGCGCCACCTCGCAGGGACAATTGCAATTTCTGGCCAATGCCGCGCATCAGCTGCGCACGCCATTGGCCGGCCTGCAGACGCAGATGGAGTTGCTGATCCAGGATCCCGCGGCGGCGCAACTGCGCGCGCCGCTCAAGGGCATGCTCGACGGCAGCCGGCGCCTGGGACACACCGCCAACCAGCTGCTCGCTTTGGCGCGTGCGGAGCCGACAGCTGCCGCGGCTGCGGACTTTGCCGAATTCGACCTGCGCGACCTTGCCGAGGAGGTGGTGGCCAAGCAGTTCGACCTGGCCTTGCAACGTCATATCGATCTCGGCGTCGAAGCCTCCAGTGCACGCGTGAACGGCAGCGCCTGGTTGCTGCGTGAAGTGCTCGCGAACCTCGTCGACAACGCGCTGACATACACGCCGGCGGACGGGCGCGTCACGGTGCGCTGCGGCAAGACCATTGCCGAGCCCGTGCAGGCGTTCATCGAAGTCGAAGACGACGGGCCGGGCATCGCGCCGGAGCAGCGCGCGCGCGTCGTGGAACGCTTCTATCGCGCGCCGGGAACGTCCGGCGACGGCTGCGGACTGGGCCTGGCCATCGTCGCGGAGATTGCGCGCGCACACCGTGCGGTTCTGAGCATCGGCAGTGGCGCGCACGATGTCGGCGCGCGCGTGCGCGTCACTTTTCCCGCGGCATTGGAATGAACGGGCGCTGGCACGGCGCTCGAGCAACGCCAGCTGACGGCCAATCAAGTATTTGCGTTTATTTTCAAGTTTGCAGGCAACCGTTACTCGTTTGTCAGGTTAATGCAAGGTAGTTGCCCGTATCCTAGCGACGCGGTGGCGGACTCCCCACGTCGTTCCCCCGACGCCCCATCGCGACCCCAAACGGCCCGCTCCCCCAGGCGGGCCGTTTTCTTTTCTCCAGCGATCGTCCCTGATCGCGAAGATCACGAAGCGCGCCATCCATGGCCGCACGTCTCAATAGAGCGCGCCCACGCGATAAGCGCAATCGCATGCCGCAGTTGTTTGCGCCTATTTCTTCCAAGCCCCCCGCCACACGAGCGAACAAACATTCTTGCAACGACGCGTCGCTCCGCGCGCACGTGTGGCAGGGTCGCCCCTTGCATTAAGGGGCTGAAAGAATCGCGGCCTCGAAGCCTTGCCGCTGATCAGTGTGCCCAGTAACCCGGGTAGTAGCGCCAGCGTGCACCGTACGGGGCCCAGTGCGCCGGAGTCCAACGCCAGCCCGGGCGCGCGGGCAGCCAATAGCCGCCGACCCACACGTGATGATGGCCGTTCCAGCGCCAGTAACCCGACGTCCAGACGTAACCGACTCGCGCCCGTGGCACGACTTCAACACGCACCGGCGGTGGCGCGACGCCGACGATGACTGCGCCGCTCGCCTGCCGCACCGGCGCTATCAGCACAACAAGGGCAAATGCCGCAGCGCTTGCCCAACCTCTGACACGCATTGCTTCGCTCCTTTTCGACAAGTGGACTGCTAGGACGGCGGCCAAGCCCGATCACGATAAGGCTGCCGTCTGCACGAAACAATGCACCAGCGGTGCGCTGGTTGACGCAAGCGCTTGCCCATTCAGTGTCGGTTTCGCCGCGGCGATCGCGTCAGGTGCGGGCCTTCGGCGGCTGCCAGTGGCGCAGCGCCTCGCGCGTGCGCTGGCGGCCGACTTCGATGATTTCCGCGGCGCGGTGGAATTCGTAGAACGCGCCGACGTTGCGCGGCACGCGGATGATCAGGTCCGGCGGCTGCGCAGCAAGTTTGAAGCGCGTGATCGTCTCCTGCACCACGTCGAGCGAGCGCGCGAACAGCTCGAGCATGCCCGGTTCGACCGTCCGCTTCTCGCGCTTCTCGATCAGGCCATTGATGAACTCGACGATGCGCTGGCGCATGCCTTGTGCTTCGCCATCGGCAGCCGCCGTGAGTGGCCGCTCCGATTCCGGCGCATCCGCCACAGTCGCCGCTCCTTCGGAAGCGGCCAGCGCAGCGGCGACGCTGCCAAAAGTCACATCGATGCACGGCTCTTCAGGCGGCGCCGATGCAACGACCGGCGTCGCGCCGGGCGCGGCGCCGCTCGTCTCGGCGGGCGCATTGATGTCGACCGCAATCGTGCAGTCGGTGAGGTCGCGCAGCGTCGGCGTGATCGGCACCGGATTGAGCAGGCCGCCATCGACCAGCGTGCGGCCTTGGTAGTGATGCGGCCGCAGTACGGTGGGGATCGCGATCGACGCGCGGATCGCATCGAACAGACTGCCACGCGAAAACCACACCTCGCGCTGCGCGAGCAGGTCGACCGCGACCGCGGTGTAGCTGATCGGCAGATCCTCGATGCGGATCTCGCCGATCAGCTCGCGCAGTTTCTCGATGATGCGGTCGCCCTTGATCAGGCCGCCGCCGGAGAACGTCAGGTCGAGCAGGCGCAGCACGTCGAAGCGCTGCAGCGGTTTGACCCAGTCGCGGTAGGCGTCGAGCTTGCCCGCTGCGTAAACGCCGCCGACCAGCGCGCCCATCGACGAACCGGCTACGCTGCGGATGTCGAACCCCTGCGCGACGAGTTCCTCGATCGCGCCGATGTGCGCGTACCCGCGCGCGCCGCCGGAGCCGAGCACTAGCGAAACAGTCGTCGCTGTCATGCGCGCGCGCCCTTTGTCGTATTGCCTCGGCCTGCGTCGTAATCCATCCCGAAACCCTTGACTCCCATCAACACGGACTTCTACCAACACGGACTTCCACCAATACCCCATTCTTCATCGTCACGCGTGGCATTACCATAGCCACAACCACCCACGGAGTTGCCCATGCTCGATTTCCGCACCGGACAGATTTTCGGATTGCTGTTGCGCACGCTGCCATTTCTTGCCTTGCGCGTCGCCGTATACGTCGGTATCACGCTGGCCTACGTGCTCGCGGTCGGTGTCGGCGGCGGCATCGGTCTGCTGTTCGGCAAGGTCGGCGGCAACGGTGGCGGTGGCGCCGGAATCGGCGGATTGATCGGCTTCGCTATCGTCAGCGGCATCCTGTACTGGGCGCGCCAGTATCTGCTGTACCTGGTCAAGGCCGGGCACGTCGCGGTCCTGGTCGAGTTGCTCGACGGCCGGCAGATCCCCGGCGGCAAGAGCCAGATCGACTACGCGACCAACATCGTCAAGCAGCATTTCGCCACCTCGTCCATCCTGTTCGGCCTGCACCAGCTCATTCGCGGCATCCTGCGCGTGTTCAATCGCCTGACCGTGAGCATCGCGTCGTGGCTGCCGATTCCCGGTCTCGACCTCCTGGTAAAGCTGGTCGATGCCGTTATCAACACGTCGCTCACCCATTTCGATCTGGTCATCCTCGCGCAGATCCTGCGCCGCAAGGCCGGCAACGACGAAAACCCCTGGGCGATCGCGCGCGATGGTACGGTGTTGTACGCGCAGAACTACAAGGGCGTGCTGAAGAACGCCGCGTTCCTGACCTTCCTGATCTGGGGACTGACGCTGTTGATCTTCGCGCTGGTCGCCGCGCCGATCGCGGCGCTGATCGGCCTGTTCCACGTCCACGCGGGATTCTGGACGTTCACGCTCGCAATTATCGCGGCACTGAGCCTGAAGGCCGCACTGATCGATCCATTCGCAACCGTCGCCCTGATCCAGGTTTACGACAAGATCACCGCCGGGCAGACGCCGAATCCGGAATGGACGGCCAAACTCGAATCGATGTCGGCGAAGTTCCGCACGCTGACGCAGAAAGCGCGCGATGCCGCGCCGGGCGCCGGGCCACCGCCAGCCACGCCGCAGATTTCCGCCTCGAGCGCGTGACCGGTGGCAAATTCAGCGTGCCGCCCCGGCATGCTGCCAGTCGATCGCGTGGGCGTAGTAGCGCACTTCGTTGCGCGTCCAGGCGGCAGGATGACCGGCGAACCCGCGCTTGAGCGACGTACTCGCATAGTTGGTTCCGCCGGCCTGCGCGATCTGCGGCCCCTCGTCGGCGAGAGCACGAGAGCTCTTGCCACTCGGGCGCACGATCGCTATGTGTCCCGGCTTGTCGTCATGATGGTTGCGATAGGTGGCGACGACCAGCACGCCGCGATTCGCGAGGGACTGCGCCTCTTCGTTCCCGGCGACGGCGCGCCAGCCGTGCCGGGGACCTTCGTCCTCCAGCCAGTCGTACTGGGCATTCGCGAGCAGGACCTGGCCGTGTTCCGGCGGTCGTAAAATGTATACTCCAAGCTGTTTCGCCGTCGCGGCGACGAACGCGCTGCAATGCGTGTGCCGGCCTTCGCCGCGTTCGGGCTTGCCGTCCGGGACGCCGGTTTCCCAGTCGACGTGCTCGCCTGCCGGCCACAGCCGTTCCACGCCCGTCGCATCGAGCGTCGCCTCGAGCCGGCGACCGTTGGCCGACACGGCATCCGCCGCGGCGGACGCCGGCGGTGCAATCAGCATCGCCATCAATGCGAAGCAGGCGTGTTTCACTGGTAAGCCCCGACGGCCAGCTGCAGCATGATCTTCATTTCCTCGCGCAAGCTCACCGGCGCGACGACTTCGGCATCGGGGCCGTACTTGAGCACGTCCATCAGCAGCTCGCGCGAGTTGCTGTACGGTACCTTCAACTCGTAGCGGCCGTCCTTGAGCCACTGGCCCTGCTGCTGCGAATGCCAGTGTTCGTCGGCGACCCAGCGCGCGGCGTGCGGAGAGAAGCGCAGCGTCGCCCACGCCTTGGGCGGGCCCGAAAAGATGCCGTAGCTCGAGGCGAGGTGCTGGTTGAGTTCGGTCTCGTTGCGATCCTCGGCGGCGGCGTCGAGCACCTCGGCACGCGCTACGCGGTCGAGTGCGAAGCTGCGCAAGCCGCTGCGTTCGTGATCCCACGCATCGACGTACCAGTTGTCGCGATAGTGCGTCAGGCGCTGCGGCGACACGGTGCGTTGCGTCCCCTGGTTGGTCGAGCGTGCGCGATAGTCGAACTTCAGGCGCTTGCGTCCGAGCACGGCGCTGGCGACATGGCGGAAGACCTGCTCGTCGACCTTGCGCGTACCGCTGCCGATGACGCGGATACGCTCGATCGGAAAGCTCTTGCCGTCGGTCTGGTCCGAGAGCAGCCGGTCGATGCGCGAACGCAGCGGCGCCAGGGCGCTGGCGAGGATGCCGGGCCCGGTGCGGCCGACGAGTTCGTTCAAGGCAAGCAGCGCCTGCAGTTCCTCGCTGCTCAGCCACAACCCCGGCAACTCGAAGCGCTCGGCCTCGTCCGCGGCGTAGCGGAACGCGGCGTTCTCGCCGTCGCTGTCGAGCGGCGCGCCGAGCGCGTCGCGCAGGAAGGCGACGTCGCGGTAGACGGTCGCGCGCGAGCATTCGAGCTCATCCATGAGCCGCGCCAGCGGCACCGGATAACGCGCGGTCTTGAGGATGCGGTGCAGCGACAGAATGCGTTCGTAGCGGTCCATGCGCGTATCCTACGCGATGCGATCGCCGGTGGTCTGCATCGGGTGCGCACCTACGCCGGCATGACTTCCTCGTCCTCGATCGCCGCGCGCCGGGCCTGTTCGACAGAGCGCTTCCAGTCGGCCTGCATTTCCGCGGCGCCGCCTTTGCCTTTGGCGATGGTGTCGGCGAACTTCAGTGCCCAGGCCGGCGGCTCCGGCGGCAACGTCGCAGCCTTTGCGCCGGCATGGGTTACGGCCAGATCCCAGAGCGTCTTCAGTCCGATGAGCACGTAAAGCACCGCAAACGGCGACTCGGTCATGGCCATGGCGCCCATGCCGAAGATGATGGCCAGGTGCAGGATCAGCACGCGGCCCATGCGCTTTTCCGTATAGGCCTTGATCCAGGCGAAGCTGCGCGAGCGCATCTGCAGCGCGTCGACGAGGAAGTCGGCGCTCATGAGCGCGAGCATCTGCAGCGCGCCCTGGCGGAACTGCTCGTACGAAAACTTCCAGTTTTCCAATTCGGGCTTGTTCTCGCCGATGAGGAAGACGATGGCGACGACGAAGATGCCGTGCGCCAGCGTGAAGACGAAGGCCATCAGCGCGTACTCGCCAAGCAGGCCGCTGCCGCTGGGTTTGTTGTTGACCTTGGTGCCGAGCGTGCCGCCGCGCCAGTGCCCGCGCTTGCGCGTGAGCGCGCGATGCAGCGCGATGCGCGCCGTGGTGAACACCGCGGTCATCAGGTTCTCGACCCAATACAGCATCAGGACGACGCCGACCGACCAGCCGAACATCTTCACGCCGGCCAGCGGCACGGCATTGATCAGAAGCACGAACAGCAGATTCAGCCAGCGCACGGCGCGCTCCCGCAGGCATCCCCAAGTCAGTATAAATCCGGTGCCTGTCCTGCCGGCAATGCGCAGCCGGGTGACAGCGGCGCGCAGGCGCAGCCGACGTATCCGTTATCATGCCGGCTGGAATCCTCGAACGTACTCGCATGCCGCACGCCAACCTCAAGCTCAACGAGCCTGTCGGCGACGAGGTCAAGACGACCACGTGCTACATGTGCGCGTGCCGGTGCGGGCGAGCGGACGCGCATACGCGATGCAAAGTAATGCATCGCGTGCGGACGCGAGCGCCCGCCCAAGGAAGGGCGGGACGGCGCCAGGCACCAGGGACGGTTCGTCCGAAGCGCATGGTCTACGACGTAGCGAGGCAGCACGCGCATGCCACACGCTAGTCTTCGCCTCAACGATCCCGTGGGCGATGAGGTCAAGACCACGACCTGCTACATGTGCGCGTGCCGGTGCGGCATCAAAGTGCACCTCAAGGACGGCCGCGTACGCTACATCCAGGGCAACCACGCGCATCCGGTCAACAAGGGCGTGCTGTGCGCGAAAGGTTCGGCCGGGATCATGCAGCACTATTCGCCGGCGCGCCTGCACAAGCCGCTGCTGCGCGTGGGCGAGCGCGGCGCCGGCGAATTCAAGGAAATCGAATGGGACGAAGCGCTCGCCATCGCGACGCGCTGGCTCGGCGACATCCGTGCAACCGACCCGGACAAGCTCGCCTTCTTCACCGGCCGCGACCAGTCGCAAGCGCTGACCAGCTGGTGGGCGCAGCAATTCGGCACGGTCAACTACGCCGCGCACGGCGGCTTCTGCTCGGTCAACATGGCCGCGGCCGGCATGTACACGCTCGGCGGCTCGTTCTGGGAATTCGGCGAACCGGACTGGGAGCGTTCGAAGTACCTGCTGATGTTCGGCGTCGCCGAGGATCACGACTCCAATCCGATCAAGCTGGGCCTGGGCAAGCTCAAGGCGCGCGGCGCGAAGATCGTCGCGGTCAATCCGGTGCGCACCGGCTACGCGGCGATCGCCGACGAATGGATCGGCATCCGCCCCGGCAGCGACGGCCTGTTCGTCGGCGCGCTGATCCGCGAGCTGCTGCTGCGCGACGCGATCGACTTCGACTATCTGGTCAGGTATACGAATGCGCATCATCTGGTCGTGCGCAATCCGGGTGGTGGGGATGACGGGTTGATCGCGCGTGATGGGCGGGGCAATCCGCTGTGTGCCGCACGATCAACGATTGCGAATCGTCATCCCGGCGAAAGCCAGGATCCAGCAATTCTGCGGGCCACGGATGCAAACGTGCTGGATTCCGGCTTCCGCCGGAATGACGAGCTCTTGACGCACGAGTTCGCCAGCGCCGATGCGATCGGAATTTCGCCGCTGATCGTCGGCGAGTACACATTGACGGACGGACGCAAGGCGATGCCGGCGTTCCAGCTGCTGGCCGAGCGCTTCCTCGCGGACGAATACTCTGCGGAGACCGTCGCGCCGCTATGCGGTGTCGATGCCGGTACGATTCGTCGCATCGCCGCCGAACTCGCCGACGTCGCATTCAAGCAGGAAATCCGCATTGCGCAACGCTGGACCGACGCGCAGGGCCGCGAGCATCACGAGATGATCGGGCGGCCCGTGTCGATGCACGCGATGCGCGGCATCAGCGCGCACGCGAACGGCTTCCACACCTGCCGCATGCTGCATGTATTGCAGATGCTGCTCGGCGCGATCGACACGCCGGGCAGTTTTCGTTACCAGCCACCGTATCCGAAAGCCGTACCGCCGGCGAATCGGCCAGGCAAGTCGCGCAAGGCCAACGGCACGCTCGATGCCGGCCCGCTCGGTTACGTGCATGGACCGGAAGACCTGCTTGTCGATGCTGCCGGCGTACCGCGGCGCATCGACAAGGCCTTTTCGTGGGAACATCCGCTCGCCGCGCACGGCATGCTGCAGAGCGTGATCCGCAACGCCTGGGCCGGCGACCCGTACCGCATCGACACGCTGTTCCTGTTCATGGCCAACATGGGCTGGAACTCGTCGATGAACACGACGCAGACGCGGCAGATGCTGCGCGACCGCGACCCGGCGACCGGTGAGTACCGGATTCCGCATTTCATCTACGCCGACGCGTACTGGTCGGAAACCGTCAACTTCGCCGACCTCGTGCTGCCCGACACGACGTACCTGGAGCGCCACGATTGCATCTCGCTGCTCGACCGGCCGATCTCCGATGCCGACGGCGCGAGCGATGCCATCCGCCAGCCTGTAGCGGCTATCGATGCCGACGGCAGCGGACGCGACGTGCGCCCGTTCCAGGACGTACTGATCGAACTCGGCACGCGCCTTGGCTTGCCTGGCCTGGTCCATGACAACGGCGCGGCCAAGTACCCCGACGGTTACGCGCAATACATCGTCGAACACGAACGCGCCCCGGGCATCGGCCTGCTCGCGGGCTGGCGCGGGCGCGACGGCGCGCACGCCGGCGTCGGCGAGGCCAATCCCCACCAGCTCGATGTATACAAAGCGAACAATTGCTACTGGCACACGCCGGTCCCCGCTGCCGGCCTTTACTACAAGATGGCGAACCGCGATTACCTGCAATGGGCCAAGTCGCTCGGCTTCGTCGGCTCGACTGACGCGATCGTGCTGGAGCTGTATTCGGAAACACTGCAGCGCTTCCGCCTTGCCGCGCAGGGGCACGGCGCGCACCAGCCGCCGGACAGCGAACGCGAGCGCGTGACGCGCTACTTCGATCCGCTCCCGTTCTGGTACGAATCTCTTGCCGGCACCGCGACTGATGGAACCGGAGCTTTGCTCCCCTCTGCCTCCGGGAGAGAGGCCGGGGGTGAGGTTCGGGACATTTATCAATCTCGACTGGAACCCGGACCCTCACCCCTGCCCCTCTCCCACGGGGAGAGGGGTTCAAACGGCGGGCTCGCCGAGTTTCCGCTATCGGCGATCACGCAACGGCCAATGTTCATGTATCACTCGTGGGGTTCGCAGAACGCGTGGCTGCGCCAGATCGCGGCGCGCAATTTCCTCTACCTGCATCCGGACACCGCGGCGGCGCACGGCATCGCGGATGGCGATTGGGTCTGGGTCGAATCGGCGCACGGCCGCATTCGCGTTCCGGCGAAATGCCACGCCGGCACCGCGCGCGGCACGGTGTGGACCTGGAATGCCATCGGCAAACGCGAGGGTGCGTGGAAACTCGCGGCGGACGCGCCTGAGTATACAAAGGGATTCCTGCTCAATCCGGTGATCGACGATCTCGCGCCGCCGCGCGCCGACGGCTACCGCTACGCGAATGCCGATCCGGTAACGGGCCAGGCGGCGTGGTTCGACCTGCGCGTGAAGGTGTATCCATGCGCCGAGCAATGAACGCATCACCAAGACGACTCCAGTGCGGGTCGATGGGTCGACGTTCACACCCGCGCCGCCTGAACGGCGTACCGGCAACGCTCTCCCGCGTTGAGTCGGCCGCACGCACTCGCCCGGCCGTGCCGCGAACCGCTGTGCTGCCGCACGCCATCACCGGCGCGCCGGCCGCGCGCGCCTCTGCGCGATGCCGGGCATGAGCGCACAGGCCTGGATCGTCGCCGCGATCGTCATCGGCGCGGTTACGCTGTTCGCGAGCGAGCGCTTGCGCTTCGACGTGGTCGGCGTGGTCGTGCTCGGGCTGCTCATGACACTGGGCATCCTGACGCCGGCGGAGGGACTGTCGGGCTTCAGCAACGAGGCCACCGTCGTGGTCGCGGCGATGTTCGCGCTCAACGCCGGTGTCGTCGGCACCGGCGGCCTCGATGGGCTGATCCGAGTGTTGTCGCGCATCCGCCGGCCGTGGCTGCTGACGTTCGCGATCCTGCTCGTCGTCTGTCCGCTCGGCGCGTTCGTGAAGAACACCGCGCTGGTGGCGACATTCCTGCCGGTCGTGCTCGGCGTCTGCACACGCAGCAAGACCTCGCCGGCGCGTGTGCTCATGCCGATGTCGTTCGCGGCGCAGATGGGCGGCGTATGCACGCTGCTCGGCACCTCGTCGAACCTGCTGACCAACAGCATCGCGGTCGAGCATGGCCTGCATCCGTTCGGCGTGTTCGAGTTCGGCCAGCTCGGCGTGCCGCTGGCGCTCGTCGGCATCGTCTACCTGATGCTGATCGGACGCTGGTTGCTGCCGAAGCACATCGACGTCGACTTCGCCGACGGCCTGGCGCTCGGCAAGTTCGTCACGGAACTCAAAGTCATGCCCGGCTCGCCGTTGATCGGACAGGCGATCGGCGCGACGAGTTTTTCGGAGAAGTATGCCGTGCAGGTGCTCGAACTGCTGCGCGGCGAGCAACGCGTGTGGGCGCCGCGCGACTACGTGCTCAAGCAGGACGACGTGCTGATCGCGCGCGGCGACTGGGATCGGCTCGAGGATTTCAAGCAGGCGCAGAAGCTCGAGATCGCGACCGTCGCCGACGAGGACGCGGCGAGCGGCGAGCGGCGCGTGCTGATCGAGGCGATGGTCGCCCCAGGTGCGCGCATCGTCGGCGATACGCTGGACAAGATCGACTTCCCGTGGAACTACAAGACCGCCGTGCTCGCGGTGCAGCGGCATGGCGCAATCCTGCGCGAAGCGCTGCGCCAGACGCGGCTGCAGGTCGGCGACACGCTGATGCTGCTGGTCGACGAAAATGCGCTGGCGCATCTGCGCCGCGCGTCGGGCCTCGTGATCCTGAGCGAGCGGGGAGATGCGCGCCAGTCGCGGCGCAAGGCGCCGGTCGCGATCGCGATTCTCGTCGCCGTCGTCGCCATCGCCGGCCTCGGCTGGCTTCCGATCGTCGTCAGCGCGCTGCTCGGCTGCGCGGCCATGGCGCTGACCGGCTGCTTCAACTTCGAAGACGTCTACGAGTGGATCGACTGGCAGGTGATCGTGCTGCTCGGCTCGATCCTGCCGCTCGGCATCGCGCTGGACAAGACCGGTCTTGCCCAGCACATCGTCGGCGCTGGCATGTTGATTGTCGGCGACCACGGACCGCTCGCTGCGCTGGTGATGGTGTATCTACTGACCGCACTGTTGACCGAGCTGATGGGTCACAATCCATCGGTCGTGCTGATGGCGCCGATCGCAATCTCGGTCGCGCATGCGTTGCATGCGCAGCCGGTGCCGTTCGTGATCACGGTGGCGTTCGCGGCGGCAACCTCGTTCGCGACGCCGGTCGGCTATCCGACCAACACGATGGTGTACAACGCCGGCAGCTACAAGTTCACCGACTTCATGAAGGTCGGCATTCCGTTGATCGCGATCTTCTGCGCGCTGTCGATGCTGTTGATACCTCGGATTTGGCCACTGAATTGAGAAGAGCACTAATGTTGTCGGTTTCGAACAACGGCGTATTGCTCCCACATCCCCCACACCCCGCGCGAGGCACGGGGTGCGCCCCCTTGACTCAAGGGGGCGATAGAGAACGGCGCTTTCCAGATCGCCGATTCATGCCATGACCATGCTGCCGCCGCCGTCGCCGAAGAAACTCGGCCTCGTCATCGATCTCGATACGTGCGTGGGCTGTCACGCCTGCGCTGTCGCCTGCAAGCAATGGAACGAGGGCGGCCAGTTCGGGCCGCTGCCGGACGAAAATCCGTACGGCAAGGATCCGCTCGGGGTCTGGTTCAATCGCGTGCATACGTATGAAGTGACGGGAATCGGCAATCGGGAATCGGGACAAGATGGAGAAGGCGATCGTCCCGGCGCGTCCTCGAGCTTTCGTTCGAGCGTGCAGGAGAAGGGTGCGCGGGAAAAGGCCGGCTCTTTCCGATTCCCAATTCCCGATTCCCGATCCCCGGCAATGACCGTCCACTTCCCGCGCTCGTGCCTGCACTGCGAGACGCCGGCATGCGTGACGGTGTGTCCGACCGGTGCGAGCTACAAGCGCGCCGAGGACGGCATCGTGCTGGTCGACGAGGAGAAGTGCATCGGCTGCAAATTGTGCTCGTGGGCGTGCCCGTACGGCGCCAGGGAATACAGCGACGTGCGCGGCACGATGCAGAAGTGCACGCTGTGCGTCGATCGCATCTACAACGAATCGTTCGACGAAGTCGACCGCCAGCCGGCCTGCGTGATGGCCTGTCCGACGCGGGCGCGCCACTTCGGCGATCTGGGCGACGCGGATTCCGCCGTGTCGAAGCTCGTCGCCGAGCGCGGCGGCTACGACCTCATGCCGGAGATGGGCTACAAACCGGTCAACAAGTATCTGCCGCCGCGGCTGCGGCGCGACGGTTGTTCGTCGTCGGCCGTGGCGAAGGCGAACGAGGAAAATGTGGATTTTTCCACGGCTTCGCCGCTGCTGCGCTGGATCGACAAGGTCCTGTCCCGGTAGTGGCCTGCAATGCCCAAAGGGGAACTAGGATCGCGAAGAGATCGGCCGCCAAGACAAGGCGCGAGGAGGAGGCATAGTGGGGCTATGACGACGACGAGCAACGCAGGATTGGCGGTCGAGATCGAGCGAGCCGGTTTCAATTTGGGTATTGCAGGCCACTAATCATGCATCCGGCCTTCTCCGTCATCTTCTTCACCGCCGTTTCCGGCACCGGCTACGGCCTGCTGTTTCTGATCGGCCTTGCATTTGCGCTCGATCCGCGCGCACCTGTCCCAGCGGTCGCGCTGCCCGCAGTTGCGATCGGTGCCGTCTTTGCGGCGGCGGGACTGACCTCGTCGATGCTGCACCTCGGGAAACCGCAACGCGCCTGGCGCGCGTTCAGCCAGTGGCGCAGTTCGTGGCTGTCGCGCGAGGGCGTCGCGGCGATGCTGTCCTTCGTGCCGACGGTGATTCTCGCCGCACTCATCTGGATCGACCGCGGCTCGCCGCAGACGCCGGATTCCGCACACCTGCCGGCGCTGCGCAGCCTCGGCATCGCGCTGGCGATCGGCGCCTCAGCCACCGTGCTGTGCACGGCACGCATCTATACGTCGCTGAAGACGATCCCGGCCTGGAGCAACGGCTTGGTGCTGCCGGGTTACCTGCTGCTCGGCCTGCTCGGCGGCGCGACGTGGCTGTGGGTCATCGCCGCTGCGGCCGGCGCAGCCGACTGGCTGACGCGGGAATGCCTGCCGATCGCCATCGCCGTGTTCGCCGCGTCGAGCGCGTTGGTCAAGCGCGGCTACTGGGGCGGCATCGATTCGGCGCCGGAGCGCTCGACGGCGGAGACGGCGACCGGACTCGGCCGCTTCGGCAGCGTGCACGGCGTCGAAGCGCCGCACACCGAGGAAAATTATCTGACGCGCGAGATGGGCTTCGTGCTCGCGCGCAAGCATGCGGCACGACTGCGCGTGATCGCGCTGGTCCTGCTGGCGCTGCTGCCCGTGCTGCTCGCCGTTCCGGCACTGATGCTGCGCGTGCCGCAGCTGCTGATCGTCGACGCCGCGCTGACTGCCGCCTGCGTGACGGCCGGCACGTTCGTCGAACGCTGGCTGTTCTTCGCCGAAGCCAGGCATGTCGTCATGCTCTACTACGCCCGCGCGCGCAGCCAGAAGAACTGAAGGGTGAGCGCCGAAAGCGAAGCGTGCGGCAGGTCAGAACCGAGCGATGTGCTTTTGCTCCCTCTGGTGTGAGGGGCGACGGTCGGCTCCGATCAAACGCGTGGTCAGCAACGACGCGGCCCCTCACCCAACTTCTTCCCGATGCATCGGGGAGGGCTAAAGCGAGATGAATCGCGGTGACGCCTGGCTTATCTGCCGAGCAGGCTGCCGGCGCCAAGCGCGAGCAGGTGTTCGGCGACGCTGCGGCCGAGATCGTCGGGCGCTTCGGTCCGGCCGGTCCCTTCGGCGCGCACGAGTTTTCCGGTCGCCGCCTCGCCGACCAAGCCGCTCAGGTGCAGGCCGGTTTCGGTCTCGACGCAATACGCCGCGATCGGCACCTGGCAATTGCCCTGCAGGTGCCGCGTCAAGGCACGCTCCGCGCGCACGCACACGGAAGTCTCGGCATCGTCGAGCGGCGCCAGCAGTTCGGCGACGCGCTCGTCGCCGGCGCGGTATTCGATCGCGATCGCACCTTGCGCGGCGGCCGGCAACCAATGCGGCGGTTCCAGCCGGCTGCGGATGCGGCGCGCTTCGCCGAGACGCTCGAGTCCCGCGCAAGCAAGAATGATTGCGTCGTAGTCGCCGGCATCGAGTTTTGCCAGGCGCGTGCCGACGTTGCCGCGCAGATCGAGCAGGCTCAGGTCCGGACGCATGGCGCGCAGCTGTGCCTGGCGCCGCAGCGATGACGTGCCGACACGCGCGGCATGCGGCAATTGATCGATGCGCTCGAAGTCGCGGCTGACGAACGCATCGGCCGCGTCGGCGCGTTCGAGCACGGCGCCGAGCGCAAACTCCGCGTCGAGCTCCATCGGCACGTCCTTGAGCGAATGCACGGCGATGTCCGCATGCCCGTCGAGCATCGCGACTTCGAGCTCCTTGAGAAACAACCCCTTGCCGCCGATCGTCGCGAGCGGGCGATCGAGAATCTGATCGCCGCGCGTACTCAGCGGCACGAGTTCGATGGCCATGCCGGCGTGCTCGGCGCGCAACCGTGCTGCGACATGATTGGCCTGCCACAGGGCGAGAGCACTTTGCCGCGTGGCGATGCGGAGCGCGGTCATGGGGAGCGTGAGACGTGGGACGTGAGGCGTGAGAGGAACGAACCACCGTGAGCACAAGATATCAAGGCCAGGCAACGACGTGAGGACTCGCGCGCTCCTGGCATGGCCGGAAAAGCAGCCGCCTTGATTTGTCGATCAATGTCCATGGCCAATAGCGCAGTTTGCAACAAAACGGATCCCGCTGGCGCGGAAAATGATGGCGACGTTTCACATTCGAGAGCCCTCCCGGCCGTCCATCGCCTCCACGGGCCCCTGCCCGGCGCTCTTGGGCTCCTGCCCGGCGTCTCACGTCTCACGTCTAACGTCTCACAAATTCCGCACCAGCTTGCGCAATCCCGGCAGATTGCGCCGGCTGATTTCGAGCGGCGCCGAGGCGCCGTCGACCTGCGCGAAGATGCGGCCGTCTGCGCTGCGCGTCAGGCCGCCGATGCGATCGCGCGCGACGAGGCAGTTGCGATGGATGCGCACGAAGTAGTCGGCGAATTCGGTTTCCAGGGTCTTGAGCGCTTCCTCGATCAGGACCTCGCCCTTGGTGTGGTGCACGACGACGTACTTGTCCTCGGCGAGCAGATAGAGCACATCGCTGATCGGCACGAGCTGCAGGTTGCCGCGCACGCGCGCGCACAGATGGCTGCGCCGGCGCGCACCGCCGCCGGCATCCTCGGCCTTGGCCAGCGCGCTGCCGCTGAAGCGGTGCGCGCGCGTGATCGCGGCGCGCAGGCGGTCGAGGCGGATCGGCTTGACCAGGTAGTCGACCGCGTTGGCTTCGAATGCCGCAAGCGCATGGCCGTCGAACGCCGTGCAGAAGATCACTGCCGGCGGGCTTTCGAACGTCGCGATATGGCGCGCCGCTTCGAGGCCATCCATCACCGGCATGCGGATGTCGAGCAGGATCAGTTCGGGACTCAGCCGGGCAAACGCCTCGACTGCTTCGCGGCCATTCGTCGCCTCGCCGACAATTTCCACATTTTCACATTCACGCAGCAACGCGGCGAGGCGCTCGCGCGCGGGTCCCTCGTCGTCGACGATCAGGGCTTTCATGAGAAGCGGGCGAGGGGAGTCGGGAGACGGGAGTCGGGAAAAAGCGGCGGCGACGCTATCGCGCACGCGCTTGCATCCAGCGAACGCGGCTCCTGCCGGTTTGCCATCAAGGCTTCCATCCTGGCGATTCTCATGCGCGAAACCTCCGCTTCACTGCTTGTTCCCCGCTCCCTTCGCCCCTCTCCCCTCTCCCGGCTCGTCCGGCAGGCGCACGCAGCAGGCGAAGTAGTCGGCACCGGCGTCGATATCGAGACCGCCGCGCCGACCGAAATGGTACTCGATCCGCGAGCGCGTGTTGGCCAGCGCCACGCCATGCCGGCCCGGTCCACGTTCGCCGGCCTGCGGACGCGGGTTGCGGATGTCGATGCGGATCATGCCGTCGGCACGCGTGCCGCGGATCGAGATCGTGCCGCCGGTCATCTGCTCGATGCCGTGATAAACCGCGTTTTCGATCAACGGTTGCAGCAGCAATGCAGGCACGTCCAGGTCGTCGGGCAACATGGCGACGTCGAATTCCACGCGCAGGCGATCGCCGAGGCGCAGCTGCTCGATCTCCAGGTAGTGACGCACCAGTTCGAGCTCATGGCCGAGCGTACTCGGCGCATTGTCGGCGCCGAGTGCTGCACGGAACAGGTCGGACAGGTTCTCGGCCGCGTTCTCGGCCGCGGCAGGACGCGTGCGGATCAGGCTGATGATCGTGTTCATGCTGTTGAACAGGAAATGCGGGCGGATGCGCGCCTGCAACGCCTCGAAACGCGCCTTGCCTTCGGCGCGGACGCGCGCGCGCCACTGTTCGAGCACGTAGAAGTAGCGCAGCAGTGCAGCGCCGACCAGCGCGGCCAGCAGCACGTTGCGCGAGAGAAAGCGTGCCTGCAGGTTGTACGGCAGCGTCATGCCGAGATTGAACTGATGGTCGAGCGCAAACACCAAGGCGCTGCCGAGCAGCGTGATCAGCAGGACGACGAAGTAGGCCGCCGTGATCGTCCACACCGGCGTCAGGCGGAGCAGATGCGGTTGCAGCTGGCACAGGCTGACGACGCAAACCAGGCCGAGCCACTGCACGAACGCACTGGCCGTCGCCAGGCGCGACAGCAGCGGCAGCGACTCGTCGGTCGGCGCAATGACGATGACGAGCACGAGCAGTTCGCACACGACCATGACCGCGAACACGACCGGCAGGCTGCAGAAGTCCGGCAGCCAGCGCAGTTCGTTCTGCGCTGCCGTCTGCGAAACGCGTGGCCCGGTAACGCTCATGGCAGTGATCTATCGCGATTCATAAACCTTGGGCAGGCTGCGCGAGTTCATCGCGAAGCTAGCTCAGCCGCGCGCCGAGCCAGCGCTTGAGGTCGCCGATTTCCTCGGCGCAGACCTGGTGCGCCATCGGATATGCACGCCATTCGACGTTGTAGCCGCGCTGGGCCAGGTAGTCGCGGCTCATCTCGCCGAGTGCGTGCGAAATCGTCGGATCGAGCATGCCGTGCGCCATGAACACAGGCACGTCGCGATTGGCCGGTGCGGCTTCGGCATCGGTTTTCTCGGCCAGCGGCAAGTAGGTCGACAAGGCGATGATGCCGCCGAGACGCTGCGGATAGCGTACGCCGCAGCCGAGCACGATTGCCCCACCCTGCGAAAATCCTGCGAGCAGAATGTTCTGCGCCGCGACGCCGCGCGCGACCTCGCGTTCGATCAGTTCGCCGACCAGGCGGATCGACTCGCGGATGCCGGCTTCGTCCTGGCGCTGCGCGATCTCGAGGCCCGAGATGTCGTACCACGCGCGCATCGCCATGCCGCCGTTGATCGTGATCGGCCGCACCGGCGCGTTCGGGAACACGAAGCGCAGGGCCGGCCAGGTGCGATCCACGAGCTGCGGCACGATCGGCTCGAAATCATGGCCGTCGGCACCGAGACCGTGCAACCAGATCACGGCATGGCGCGGATTCGCCGCGGTTTCGATTTCGATCGTCTGAAGGGGCATGTTTTTGCCGGGCGCTGGACTTTGGGCGATGTTGCCGGATTCGGCGGCGGGGCGCTAGGGAAGCGGTGAGGAGTCGGAGTGAGGGGGTGAGGGAAGAGCAAGTGGCGCGCGGTTCGCGACCCGGAATTCCAGTTGCGCTCGATCGAGAGCTTGACCCTCGCCCCCCGGCCCTCTCCCCGTCGGTGGAGCTGATGGGGAGAGGGGGACTCACCTTCAGTGCGGTCTGCAATGGTCAACTCCACGCGTCCTGCGCGAGGTCAGCCAGCTCCTCTTGCCTCTTGCGCTTCTCTCATTGCACACCTGCGTCGCCCTTCTTCACTTCTACTTCTCACTCTGCGCTCCGCGCTCCTCTTCCTGCCTCTCAGAATGACTTCCGGCCGCTTGCCAGATGCGCACGTCAGGCTATGCTGCGCGACTTGTCCAATGCCATCGGAGTCACCATGCCACGCCTGCTTGCCGGCGCCATCGCCCTGACCGTATTCGCTTCGGCGCAGGCGCAGAATGCGCCGCTGACGCTCGAACAGATCATGGCCGATCCGGACTGGATCGCCGCCCAGATCGACCTGCCGGAGGCGTTCGAGGATCGCGGCACGGCGCCGTATTTCAGTGTCGACGGCCGTACGGTGTACTACCGCGTCAAGCGCACCGGCTCGCCGGTTCACGACCTGCATCGCATCGAACTGGCGGACGGCAAGGACAGCATCGTCGACGCCGCAACGATGGCAAGCGCCGATGGCGGGCAGCTGGTGTTCGACGATGCGCACGTGCGCGCGGCGTTCGTGCGCAACGGCGACATCTTCCTGCGCGATCTCGCCAGCGGCCGTGTGACTCAGGTGACGCGTTCGTCCGCCGACGAAGCGGCACCACAATTTTCCGCCGATGGCGCGAAGCTGTCGTTCCATGCCGGCAACGACTGGTTCGTTTACGACATCGCCGCAGGCGTGGCCACACCGGCCGCGCAGCTCAAGACGGAGAAGGATCCCGACGCGCCGCCGGCAAAAGCCGACGACCTGCACGACATGCAACTGCGCCTGTTTTCGACGCTGAAAAAGGCGCACGACGACAAGCACGCCACGCGCGAGCACGCCGAACAGATGCAGAAGAGCGATCCGACGCGCGCGCCGCTGCCGTTCTATCTCGGCGACGACGTGGTCGTGTCCGGCGCCGTTCTGTCGCCGGACACGCGCCGGCTGCTCGTCGTCACTACGCCCAAGGGCCACGACGACGGCAAGAAGGGCAAGCTGACGCGCTACGTGACCGAGTCCGGCTACGAGGAATTCGAGGACGAGCGCACGCGCGTCGGCCGCAACGATCCTGCGCCGCAGACGCTCTGGCTGTTCGACCTGGCCGCGCATTCGAAGATCCAGCTGGCCTGGGACGTGCTGCCCGGAATCCACGACGATCCGCTCAAGGCCGTGCGCGAGGAAAACGAAAAGCAGAAGCCGGCCAAGGCCGAGGACGCGAAAGCCGACAAGCATGCAGGCCAATCTTCGGCCTCCGGCACCGCGGTTGCGAAGAACAAGTCCGAGCCCAAACCGCGCCCGCTCGAAGTCATGGCCGTGCGCTTCTCGCGCGACGGCAGCAACGCCGCGGTCGAACTGCGCGCGCTCGACAACAAGGACCGCTGGCTGGCGAGCGTGGATTTCGGCAAGTCCGCGCTCGAGCCGCAGCACCGTCTGCACGACGATGCGTGGATCAACTGGAACTTCAACGAATTCGGCTGGCAGCTCGACAACAGCACACTGTGGTACGTGTCCGAGGAAACCGGCTACGCGCAGTTGTATACGAAGCCGCTCGGCGGCAAAGCGCGCGCGCTGACGCAGGGGCAGTTCGAGGTATCGCGCCCGAAACTCACGCGCGACGGCCGCTGGTTCTACCTGCGCGCGAACGCGCAGGCACCGTACGCGTACGACGTCTATCGCGTCGCCGTCGGCGGCGGCGAACTGCAGCGCGTCACCCGCTACGAAGGACTCAACGCGTTCGCGCTGTCGCCCGACGAAAAACAGCTGCTCGTCATCCATTCGTCGAGCTACCTGCCGCCGCAGCTGGCGCTCGCCGCCGCCGATGGCTCCGGCACACCACGCGAACTGACCGACACGCGCAGCGCGCAATACAAGGCCTTGAGCTGGGTCGCGCCGAAACTCGTGCAAGTGCCATCGACGCACTTCAAAGGTTCGATCTGGGCCAAGTTCTACGCGCCGGAGAATTTCGACAAGTCGGTGAAGCATCCGGCCGTCGTCTTCGTCCACGGCGCCGGCTACACGCAGAACGTCCACGAGCAGTGGCCGTACTACTTCCGCGAGCAGATGTTCCACAACCTGCTGCTGCAGAAGGGCTACGTCGTGCTCGACATGGACTACCGCGCTTCAGAAGGCTACGGCCGCGACTGGCGCGATGCGATCTACCGGCAGATGGGCCACCCGGAGCTCGACGACCTGCTCGATGGCAAGAAGTGGCTGGTCGACGGCTTCAACGTCGATCCGAAGCGCATCGGCATCTACGGCGGATCGTACGGCGGTTTCATGACGCTGATGGCCCTGTTCCGCGCGCCGGGCGAATTCGCCGCCGGCGCGGCACTGCGACCCGTGACCGACTGGACGCAGTACAACCACGAATACACCGCCAACATCCTCAACGATCCGCAGTCCGATGCGATCGCCTACGCGCGCTCCTCACCGCTCGAATTCGCCGACGGCCTGAAGGACTCGCTGCTGATCTGCCACGGCGTGATCGACGACAACGTGCTGTTCGAGGATTCGATGCGCCTGTACCAGCGCCTAATCGAACTACACAAGGACGACTTCAGCATCTCGCCGTACCCGCTCGACCGGCACGGATTCACGAACGCCGATTCTTGGCTGGACGAGTACAAGCGGATCTACCGGTTGTTCGAGGCGAAGATCGGTGGTGCGGCGGCAACGCAATAGCCCGTGGCGGGACATCCGCAGCGAAGTGCACCAGGGTTGACCGATTCTCGCGTGTGAACGACGCGGTGGAACGACGAGGCCCGCAGGTGCCGCGAACCGAAGCAGAGGACGCAGATACAAATCAGGCCGCAAGCATCGCCAGCCAGCGCGCGCCGGCGCGCCGGCGCAGGCAGGCTTCCCGACGTGCCCAAGGTGGACGGGGAAACAGATGACGCAACAAGTAGGTCTTCATGGAACACCTGATGCCTGGGTCTGGCCGGGCGGAATTGCCGGCCTCATCGGGTCTGTACGGCAAACCACCGCCGAAGCGGACATGTCCGTTCAGCCGACGGCAGGTGTTCTCAACGATCCAGCGGACTGAGCACTCCGCCTGCGCCACGGTTGAGCACGTGCGTGTAGATCTGCGTCGTCGCCACGTCCTTGTGACCGAGTAGTTCCTGCACCGTGCGGATGTCGTAACCGGCTTCGATCATGTGCGTGGCAAACGAATGGCGCAGCGTGTGCGCGCTGACCGGCTTGGCGATCGCCGCCAGCTGGCAGGCACGCTTGATCGCGCGCGACAGCGCCGCATCGTCGAAATGATGGCGACGCTTCCTGCCGCCACGCGGATCTGGCGCAAGCTTCGTTGCCGCAAAGACATACTGCCAACCGAACGCGCGCGGCGCATTCGGATACTTGCGCGCCAGCGCGTGCGGCAACCACACCTCGCCGAAACCGGCAGCCAGATCCTGCTGATGCAGCAGGCGCGCGCGTTCGACCTCGCGCTGCAGCGGATCGACCAGCCTGCGCGGCAACACCGTGTGGCGATCCTTGCCACCCTTGCCATCGCGGACGATGATCGCGTTGCGCGCGAAGTCGATGTCCTTCACGCGCACGCGCAGGCACTCCAGCAGGCGCATTCCCGTGCCGTAAAGCAGGCTCGCGAGCAGCCAGGTTCGGCCGTCCATCGCCGCGAGCAGACGCTGCACCTCCTCGCGCGAGAGCACCGTCGGCACGCGGCGCGGCCGCTTGGCGCGGACCACGGTCGCCATCCAGGGCAGGTCCACGCGCAACACATGCCGATACAGAAACAACAGCGCCGAAAGCGCCTGGTTCTGCGTGCCGGCGGCCACGTCGCCCTCGGTTGCCAACGTGCTGAGAAAGCGCTCCACCTCGACTTCCCCCATCCCATCCGGATGGCGCTTGCCGTTGGCCAAGATGAACCGTCGAATCCATCCGAGATACGCCTGCTCCGTGCGCAAACTGTAGTGACGTGTACGCAACTTGCGCCGAACTTCTTCGATCAACCGCGGTTTATCCGCCTGCGACTCGACCGCTTTTACGCCCGCATTTCCGCCCCTGTAACTCATTACGCCCCCGCATTCCGGATGTAGTACGAAATCTTTTCCGGATTCTGCAGACAGCGCTATCAGCCAAGCCTGTGTTCTGATGTAGGAAATCCGCTTGACGCGTCCGCAACGGACCCCGACCATACGTGCAACACCCCACTTCCGGGGTCTATTTGTAGTTAGGTACTCTGCGTGACACTAAGCAATCTCTTGCCAGCGACACCGCACGCAGGCCTCCGTTATGCCATTCTGCTGTCCTGCGTCGCCTTCTTGTCTCTAGCCACGTTCCACGAACCGTTTCGGCCCCTCGTAGCGGCGCTCATGTGTCTTGAGGTGGTTTTTCTATGGCGCGCGCATGCGCGTGCTTTGACCGTTGCGCGCTGGTTGTGGGGAGCTTTCATTGTTGTCTTGGTCTTCGGTGCCTTGGTCAACCCGTTTTTCTGGCACGACCTGCAACTCAGTGGTCAATGGTGGCTCCTCCCTATCTCTTTCTCCATATGTGTTCTTGGCGCATGGTGCTGGCACACTTTGCGTAGCCATTCGCCCGCACCTCTGTATCAACGGCGTACCTAACTATTCGTTCAAGCGGACCGCTGCGACGGTCTGCGCTACTATCATGCGGCGGTCAGCAGCGGCCGCTTAACTCAAGCGTTAGGCCGATATGAAGCTCGATCCTGAACCTACTAAGGCAGAGATTCGCATAGCTCGGACGTACTGCGTCATTGCGGCGGTTTTCACAGGCATTCCCGCCGTTGTCGCCTTACAGTTGAAAGGCCTTCTTTCCTGGCAGTTTTTTCTCTGTGTCCTTATCGTTCTCTTTTTCTTGCTCGCAGCGTTCGCGTTTCCCGCCCGCGTGCGCGTTGCATTCGTCAGGTTTGCGCCTTGGCCTTAGGGTCAGCTTACCGGCCTAACTATTCGTTCAAGCGGACCGCTGCGACGGGTTGCGGTACTATCATGCAGCGGTCAGCAGCGGCCGCTTAACTCAAGCGTTAGGCCCTAGTAGACGCAATTCGCTATGCATTGGAAGATCATCATGCTGCTTGCGGCTCTACTGGCGAGCGGTCTTGCCATTTGGCTCTGGCGAACTATGCCTGCACCGCCAAATTCCACATTGGTCGGTTTGCAGCCATCGTCGCAGGTAACTCCTATATTCGTTGAGCCGCCTGCTAGCCCCGAGTCGCCTGCGTGGCTAAACAAGCTTTCGGGTGGCCCTAGCGTAAACACGAGAGCGGAGTGCAATCGTATTAATGGTCTCTGGGTCAAAAGGGCGGCGATGGGCACTCAGTGGATGTGCTTTACGCGGACGCCTGACGCCGGGAAGCCATGCACCGATCACTCGGAGTGTCAGGCAATCTGTCTGGCATCAAAGCCAGTTCACGCCGGCGCGTCACCAATCGTTGGCGCGTGCAGCAGGTTTTTCGAGGCCGAGAACACTTGCGCACAAGGTGTCTCTCACGGCACGGCAGAGCCCGAATGGTGTATCGACTAGGGCCTAACTATTCGTTCAAGCGGACCGCTGCGACGGGTTGCGGTAACATCTTGCCGCGGTCAGCAGCGGCCGCTTAACTCAAGCGTTAGGCCGCATGAAAGGCACACACATCTTGGCGCTCATTGCAACAACGCTCTGGGCACTTGTCCTGATCATGGGTCTCGGCGGCATTGATAGTGTTCGCTCACAACACGCGCTCGGATATCCCTCTGCTGGTCAAGTGCGCTTCTACGTTTACTTACCGGCAACCGTGCTCGTGGTGGTTGTAGCGGCATGGGCACTCTCAATCTACCGGCGGCAACTCAAGACACTAGCTGCCGTGCTAATCACGCTCTCCCTTCTGGTTCTACCTGGTTACCTCTTCTTCTACACAGGTGGCATCTGACGCGGCCTAACTATTCGTTCAAGCGGACCGCTGCGACGGGTTGCGGTACTATCATGCCGCGGTCAGCAGCGGCCGCTTAACTCAAGCGTTAGGTTGCTTATGGGGCGCTTTTTCAGCTTGCTCATTGCTAAAGCCGATACTTGGTCGCCTCGTTCGCTTTTGTGGGCAAACTTGTCTTTGGCTGGCCTTGTAGTTCTAGCGCACGGCGGAGCCTTGTTGATAGCAAGAGCCCATCCAACACCCAATGCACCGGATGTTGAGAGCATTGCGGTATTTTCTCTGCCAGTGGCAGCCCTGGTTTTGGTAACGGCTGTGGCTGGGCTGGTTGTACCTCAACTTCGTACCTTCGCCCTCGCTATCCACGGCGCTGTGCTTCTGCTTGGCGCTGCTGCGCTCATTGTATGGGGTGTTGGTCTGCTTATTTTCGGCATCCCGACTAACGTTCGTTTCAGTTGGTCGCTCGGCTTCTTCACAGCAACTGTTACTTATGCGGCCTTCGTCTTCACTCGGTACACCATTACCGCACGTCTTCGCTCAGCGCCCGCAATCTACTATTTGCCTTTACTTGCATGCATTGTGGCGGCCGTCGTCGACGTCGGGGTTGGTATTCGGTTGGCCCAGGCTTTTGCCGGCTAAGCAACCTAACTATTCGTTCAAGCGGACCGCTGCGACGGGTTGCGGTACTATCATGCGGCGGTCAGCAGCGGCCGCTTAACTCAAGCGTTAGGGCCCATGATTGCTGACGTCCTCTCCTTGTTGCTGTTGCTTGGCGGGCTTGCACTCATACCCGTTACGGTCATCTTGCTTGAGCGCTATCTCCATCGCGTGTACCCCACCCAATCCTGGCGCAAATGGTTTTTCATCTACGCATACGCGCTCGCCGGAGCCCTTGGCTGCCGCCTGGCTACTTACCTACTCATTCCAGTAGCTTGGGACCTCATGCCAGAAATGGGAGTATATGGTGCAGAGCTTCTCGGTCTGCTATATGGTTTCTGCATCGGCGCAACGTTATTTATGTTTCTGCATTCGCTTGTGCGCAAGGGGCTTCACCGCTCACCGACGGCCGGGCCCTAACTATTCGTTCAACGCGACCGTGACGTGTCGTGGCGATAACCCGGCGCCCCGCGCGGCGCGTTAACTCAAGCGTTAGGCTTCAATGCGAACCCTTTCTGTATTCGTCCTCCTAGCCATATCTCCATCTACCGTTTGTTTGGGGGACGAGGCAGATCCCTACGGCGCCAAGGGGCCCTGTGCGTACCTGTTTGAGTTGCCCGGCGGCAAATGCTTGGACGGCGTTTTTACTCTGGAGACCGAGATCGGCCCTGGGCAAAAAATCGTTACTTCCAAGGTCACCGCTTCCTCAGAAACTCCAAAATCGTCTGGTTCAGTCGCGCCGGTCGCTGAGTGTGTCGCAAACCACATGGCTTTCTACGCGCGTTGGTACATTAAGCACCTCGACACGCCCGGCAAAGAAACCAACACTATCCACGTCGTCAACGCAAATACGTGCAAGTAGAGTTGAAGCCTAACTATTCGTTCAAGCGGACCGCTGCGACGGGTTGCGGTACTATCTTGCGGTTCGCGGCAGCGGCCGCTTAACTCAAGCGTTAGGCGGCAGGGAGGCGAAATGTCAGCTCAAGGTCTCTTCGTTGTTGGTGCGCGGCTCCTCGGCATATATTTTGTTGTCAGCGGCGTAACCTCGCTCCCGGGTATCGGCACGACGTATGTCGCGGCAATTGGTACATCGCCGTCTAACGCTGGTGTTTACACTCTCGCGGTTGCAGCACAGCTAATTCTACTTATCCTATTTGGCTTGCTGTTGCTTGTTCTGTTCCGGCACATGCCAAGTGACGCGTTTGTTGAGCCTCATACCTTTAATGATCTTCTTAAGGTAGGCACGCAGCTTCTCGGCCTATGCTTCTTTGCTTCCGGCATCGCCGGTATTATCGGCTGGGTTGGTGAGGCTTTCGTCGTTCAAGAGTGGTCGTTTCGCCTGTCGCACATTATCTCAAGTGCTCTCTATGCGGTCGTTGGCCTAGTCTTTCTCCGTCAGCCGTCGCGCTTGGCAGCGTTTCTGTCTCCACAAGCTGCCGCCTAACTATTCGTTCAAGCGGACCGCTGCGACGGGTTGCGGTAACATCATGCGGCGGTCAGCAGCGGCCGCTTAACTCAAGCGTTAGGCACCTTATGGAGCTCATCCTAGCGGCGCTGGCCTACGCCTACTTGACCGGCATTCTCTTCTTGAGCGGTGTTCGGTCTGACGAGACTACGTTTTTCCTACTCGTCAAGACTACGCGATCTGAGGGCAACCTTCGGTACGTATCTGCGTTGCTCTTGTGGCTTCTATTCTTTGGCATCGGTCTCTTTTCCGTAGTCTCGCTTTCCATGAAAGCTTTTTCGAGCGAGCCACCGTTTGCTACGCGAAGTTTCTTGCCGAGCAATTTCAGCCAATGGGCGCTCGCAGCTTTGGCCGTCTTGTTTGGCTATATGGCTTGGCGGCTAAGTCGCGTGTTGGGAGGGCTCGCAGCCGAGAAGGGCAGCGGTGCCTAACAATTCGTTCAAGCGGACCGCTGCGACGGGTTGCGCTACTATCTGGCGGCGGTCAGCAGCGGCCGCTTAACTCAAGCGTTAGGTGCCATAGAACCGTGATCGGAGCCTACGAAGGCGATTTGATTCGTCCCTTGGGGCTTGTCACGCTCTATTTTGCGTATGCTGAAGGTGAGATCGATGAACTGCTCAGCATCCTCAACACAAGCGCCCCATCCACTCTGAACTGGCCCGTCGGCCAAAAGCTTTCACGAGCGCTTGAGCTGGTTGAAGCTCTCAACCTTCCTGAGCTCGCGGCCCTGGTCGATACGCTGCGCGAGGCACAAGCACTAGCCAACCTTCGTAACCAATTGGTGCATGGGCGCCTCTTTGCCGGAGGTAGGCTGAAATCTCCAAATCCGAAGACACCTGACGTCTTTATCTCCGCCGAAGAAATTGCGCAGCTCGCAGAGCGCATATTTACCTGCAAAGAGCATTTATTCGTTCATCGTTGCCGCCATTTGCTACCAGTACTTTCCCGCAGGGGGAGTGTCGCTGGTGGCACCTAACTATTCGTTCAAGCGGACCGCTGCGACGGGTTACGCTACTATCATGCAGCGGTCAGCAGCGGCCGCTTAACTCAAGCGTTAGGCCGCGCAAACGTTTCTTGTTCAATGTTCGCTCGCTGCGGCGTTTCGGCTTTTGTTCTTTGGCTGCAGTTGTTTCGTTGCTAGCTTGGCTGGCCGGCGCTGCAGGCCACGTCAGCGGGTGGTAGGCTCTCGCAGTTCGCGCGCGAGTCAACGCCGCACTAGCGCTTCATGCGCGCCCGATCGTTGCGCTACGCGCGAGGTTACTCCAGCGTGCAGCAGTGCTCAGCCTTAGGTCGGCCGTTCCAGGCTCCGGCCACAACCGTGTCGGCTGTTTGCCAGGCTGGGTTCGCGCTTTCCCGTCGTTGCGGCCTAACTATTCGTTCAAGCGGACTGCCGATGTCGGTCTGCGCTAAGATCGTGCGTCGGCGGCGGCAGCCGCTTAACTCAAGCGTTAGGCCGCAAAGAGCGTCTCTTGTTTTGGTGGCGCTGCCTGCCGCGTAACGGCTTCGGCCTTGGCCCAAACTGCGCGTCCTACGTTTGCTTGGCTCGGTCGGCCTGCTCCTGACCGCAAATTTGCGCGCGCAACCGTCGTTCCAGATCCCGCGCGAATCAGCGCAAGGTATGCGCGTCATGCGCGCGTTGCTGGTGTTCTACGCGCGAGGCCGCTGCAGCTCATAGTTTGTTCGGCGTGGCTTGGTTTCGGCATCGCAGGCCATCGCTGGTGTGCGCTGTTGCGGCGCTTTCGTCGCAGCGCTATTGTCTGGCCGGGTGGTGCATCGGGCGCGGCCTAACTATTCGTTCAAGGCGACCGTGATGTGTCGCGGCGATAACCAGGCGCACCGCGCGGCGCCTTAACTCAAGCGTTAGGCCGCACAGAGCTTGTATTGCAGGTTAGCGGCCCGCCGGCGTCAATGCTGCTTTCTCATCGTCACCCGTCCTCCGTTCTCGCCTTGGCCGGCCTGCGCCGCGGTCCGTTTCAACGGGTGATCGGCCGTCGCAGTTCCCGCGCGATTTGGCGCAGCAAAATGCGCTTCATGCGCGCCCTGTTGTCGCGTTACGCGCGAGGTTTTCTGGCCGGACGGCAAAGTCAGCCCTGGCTCGTTGTCTCTTGTGCGCAGGCCACGGCCGCCGCGCGTTGTTGCGGCGCCTTCGTCACAGCGTTATTGTTTGATCATGATCGCGCATCTGGTGCGGCCTAACTATTCGTTCAAGGCGACCGTGATGTGTCGTGGCGATAACCCATTGCACCGCGCGGCGCCTTAACTCAAGTGTTAGGTGCCTCGGTGAAGCGCTACCAGACCGGAGTCGTTATATGCTCTCTCGCGGTTTTGTTCTGCGGCGCTGCGGCTGCGAGTGACAAGCCCTGGGCGAAGCATTGTTCACTCCGCGGCATCGAAGGAGCGCAAGACAAGAACGATTCCGGAAGCCTTCTCCGGGAATTTTCACAACGCTGCGAGGCCATTGATGCGTGTCTCCTCTCATGCATGCGCAGTAAGTGTCCAACGCCTGCAGGCGGCTGCTTTCATACTTGCGGCCCATCGGAGTACGGTGGCCCTGCCGATCTCGCCGACATGTACGCGGCGAAGGACCCAAGGGTTTGTCCGGCGCACGGCACCTAACTATTCGTTCAACGCGACCGTGACGTGTCGCGCCGATAACCCAGCGCCTTCAGCGGCGCGTTAACTCAAGCGTTAGGTTGCAAATCAATGTTCGGCTTCTTTCAACGCTGGAGACAAAGCAGCCGCGAATGGCATCACGGCCAAACGGAAATTTGGCCTTCGGTCTTGGGTGTTGGTCCTGACGGGCTGTCGTTGTTTCAACACGAGGCCAGCCAGCTGCTCATTAAGTCACTCGGCCCTATTCAACTTCAGCAGGCTGGTACAACTGACCTGTATCTGACAGGCAAGCTGCCTGGTACAGAGGCCATCGTTTTCATATACGCTGACGGCGCGCAAATCCATGTCGGCCCCAAGGCGGTTTTCCTCGCCGAGCGCGAAGACTATGCGCGCCCTCAAGAACTTCTTCAGCAGTTCATCGCGGCGGCGCAGGGTGTTGCAACCTAACTATTCGTTCAAGCGGACCGCTGCGACGGGTTGCGGTACTATCTGGCCGCGGTCAGCAGCGGCCGCTTAACTCAAGCGTTAGGGCGCACATGAGCACTTCCGCAAATTTTGCTGAGCGTGTTTGGCTCGCGGTTTCACCCGACGGCCGGGAGTGCCAGGTCGCCCTTCGCGTCGAAGCTCCGTTGCAACAGGATCGCGGCGAGTGGTCGTGCGCTGTCTCGCTCGGTGCGCTTGATGAGCGAAGTGACACTGTAGCTGGCATGGATTCATGGCAGGCCCTTGAGCAAGCCATGTTTCACGTCGCCAAACGTATTCAATCTTTCGAGCGTCTCGGGTGGCGGTTCTACTGGGGCCCTGAGCGCGAGGTGGCTTCACCTTCTGAGCTGAGCCGAGGCGTCTAGTGCGCCCTAACTATTCGTTCAAGCGGACCGCTGCGACGGGTTGCGGTACTATCATGCCGCGGTCAGCAGCGGCCGCTTAACTCAAGCGTTAGGCCCCGGGTTTATGCGTAACTCCATTGGCGCAAAAATGTCGTTCCAAGCCCGGTTCCTTTGCATCTGCTTCGGCGGCCCTTCGGTTTTTCTGTTCATGGCGGCTCGCGGCAGAGATGATGTCATCTTCATATGGTCTTCCTTGCTCACAGTCTGGGCTATCGGCACTGCGTGGGTGCTGGCCGGAAAGGCTAAGGAGGCCAACGGTTGGGGGCAACTCGAGGTCGGCGAGTTGATCTTCATCCCCTTGCTAACGCTAGTTCTCGTCGTCGGCTCCTTTTTTATGCTACTCATGCTGTCCTTTGCTGGCATGCACTGACCCACGCGGGGCCTAACTATTCGTTCAAGCGGACCGCTGTGACGGGCTGCGGTACTATCATGCGGTACGCGGCAGCGGCCGCTTAACTCAAGCGTTAGGCACTTCATGCGCGCTTCTGTCATGGTTTCGAGGGTCGGGTCCTACTCGCTCGCGGCGCAATGCGTCTTGCTCCTCATTGCGGTCCCCGCTATTGCTTTTAAGCTCGGTGCCCTCGCCGGCTGGTTGTTTACTGCGTCGCTGGTTGCTGGACTTCTTGCTTTCAGCTGTGGCATAGCCGCTTCGCTGTTGTTGCGGCAAGGGCGTTGGCTAGGGCTTTCCGCAGCAGCAGTCTTTGTCGCTTTCTTCTCCGTCGTCATAGGCCTGTCGCTAGGCGGCGGCCCGGGTGTCTGAAGCGCCTAACTATTCGTTCAAGCGGACCGCTGCGAGTGGTTGCGCTACTATCATGCTGCGGTCAGCAGCGGCCGCTTAACTCAAGCGTTAGGCTGCATGGAGGGGAAAATGGCGGAGCCTTGGCACAAGAAGACTTTCGGCGACCGCGCTGCGGGAGCCATTCTCCTCATTGCAGGTGCCGTCCTCGGCTATCTCGGCGCCGTGCAACCTTATCTTGGCATGGTCGCTCAAGAGCCGTCCGTGTCATTGAGTTTCAAGCTCGCTGGTACCTTTCCACTCCTGCTCGGTCTCGGAGCTGTTTACGCATTCTTCGGAAAGCGCGCGGTAGCTCTGTTCGGCCCGCTCCAGGCTCCAAAATGGTCGCTGGCCATCTTGGTAGTTCCTTTAGTGTTTCTTGGCGTCGCTGTATACATTGTGCTTTCTGCGCAACTTAAGTCGCATGGGTACGGTTAGTTTGCAGCCTAACTATTCGTTCAAGCGGACCGCTGCGACGGGTTGCGGTACTATCATGCAGCGGTCAGCAGCGGCCGCTTAACTCAAGCGTTAGGCCTTACTTCTGGTTCGGAGAACTCATGTTACGCATCCGCTACATCGCATTCGCCACCGCCATGCTTGTCTTCGGCACTGCCTATTCCGACGCACCCACGCGCATCGACGCAACAAGTTACGCCTCTGCTGAAGCAAGCTGGAACAAAATGCTTATGGAGTCCGATAGCGACACCCAGAACAAGCTAAGAGGCGCTCTAATACAGCTCATTGGCACCAGCGGCCTAAGCGGGCTCAGGCTTCACACGGCAATGGAGGATCCTTCACCGGGCATGGTCAAAGACAGAATTGCGGGCCTCAACGCTGCGCAAATAATCGAGCTGGGTCGCCAAGTCTCTGTGGTCAAGTAGCGTTGCTGAAAGGTAAGGCCTAACTATTCGCTCAAGCGGACCGCTGCGGATGGGTTGCGGTAGACTGTTACTCACTGCGGCAGCGGCCGCTTAGCTCAAGCGTTAGGCGCCTTTCCCAAGTCTAGGCAGTGAGCGAGTAACCAACTAAGCTCTCGTATCAATTGCGTCGGCGCTACAGGGAGGTTCCACATGTCCACCGCACCAGAGTATTGGTTCCGAGCAAAGCGCTACGGTTGGGGTTGGGGTCTCCCCATAGCATGGCAGGGCTGGCTCAGTCTTGCGGTCTTCTACGCGCTGCTTCTTGTCGGCGCCTGGGCGATATTGCCGCAATACGGCAACGGCATTTTTGTTGCCTATGCTGTCGCGCTAGTAGCAGCTCAACTTTGTGTGTGTTGGCTCAAAGGCGAGCCCCAGCGCAGGTAGCTCAAATGACGGCGCCTAACTATTCGTTCAACGCGACCGTGACGTGTCGCAGCGATGACCCAGCGTCTGGCGCGGCGCGTTAACTCAAGCGTTAGGCATCAGATGAAGCGCGAGGCGGCCTCGTTTCTAAATCTCGACCTTGAGCTGAATGCTTCTACTGGCCTGTCGCGACTGGCCAAGCACCTCGAAGATTCCGCCTTCATTCTCTACAGCGGCCCTGTCAAAGGCGCGTACCGGCTTTGCGCTGAGCCGCTCATTCGCGGCAATTTGAGTAAGAGCGCGCGTGCGTGCACCGCGCACTTTCTCGACGTCTTGGAGGCGCTGCCCAAGGATCTTGCGGCACTTTTCAAGCGCTGTAAGAGCCGAGTATTCGACTACGGTTTCGACGGCGGGCTGGAATCAAAGCCATTATCGGTCAACCTTCCCCCGGCTCACTTGGCGCGCATTGCTCACCTTGGTGTCCAAGTTCGCATCACGGTGTATCCGCATCGCCCAGCCGCTGATGCCTAACTATTCGTTCAAGCGGACCGCTGCGACGGGTTGCGGTACTATCATGCGGCGGCCAGCAGCGGCCGCTTAACTCAAGCGTTAGCCGTCTAGCATGCGCCACACACTCGCCATTGTTCTCGTGCTGGCTGCCGTCGTGTCCATTGGTGGCTGCGACGCGATGGTCGTCCGCCAGTCATTCGTAAAAATCGCGCCAGATTTGTTTCCTTCCTGTGCAGCTTCAGCGCTCATCCAAATTGGGTACAAGCCAACGTTGCTCACCGATTCGAGCGGCAAGAAGCGCCTGTACGTGGAGTATCCGCATGGTGATCTCAATGTCACTGTCACCGAATCAGCATCAGGGCAAGGCCAAACAGTCCAACTCAAGGCCATAGTTATGGTGCGCGATGAAACTGCCAGCCAAATTGAGGCAAGGCTTGGTGAAGACTTGGACAGCATTACAGCGGCCATAGCAAAATCGTGCGGCAACGGCTAACTATTCGTTCAAGCGGACCGCTGCGACGGCTAGCGGTAACATCATGCGGTACGCGGCCGCGGCCGCTTAACTCAAGCGTTAGGCTGCACAGCCAAGTCATCGCGACATGAAAGGCCTGTCTGTTCTATTACTTCTTGCGTTAGCCATAGTGTCGTTCGCAGCGCTTCTATCTGGCGCGAGCTACCTCGAGGTCGTACTTCCCGGCGGCCTGCCCGCTGGCAACGCCGTTGCTGCAATTGGGCTGGTTGCTGCTGCTGCGCTTCCGGTTCTTCTTAGCTCTGCTGGCTCTGTGCTTCGTGGCGCGGCTTTGGTTGCACTGGCCGCAGCAGCATGTTGGCTTCCGTTGTCAATTGCACTCGCGGGAAATCTGGCCCTTAACTTCGCAATTGGGAGCGGCTCAATCTGGCTGGGCTTCACCCTTGCCGTCATCCTCTTTGTGCTGTGCACGTTGGTCTGGGCTCTTGTCAGTCGTTTGGTTGCCATTCGCAGACGCGTTGGTGCAGCCTAACTATTCGTTCAAGCGGACTGCTGCGACGGGCTGCGGTACTATCATGCGGTGTGCAGCAGCAGCCGCTTAACTCAAGCGTTAGGCACCAAGTGGAACGTATTCGTATTAGTTACGTTGACCGCAACACTGAGATCGAGCGCCAGCTGCCGATCGACGCTACGCTCGTCGAGAAAGTCGCGCTTGAAGACAGTAAGAGCGAGTGGTGGCTGGTCGCCCTGGAGCGCGCGCTTTTGCATGTAGGGGCGGAATTTCCTTACGCGTTGGTTGCGCCGCGCCACACTGGACACTCACTCGCGGACTCGGGGCCGGTTTCGGCTATCTTGTTGCTCAGCGCATCACGCGCACTGCCAGCGAGTCCAAAGGTTTCGAGCTTTCCCCAATCGGTGTGGTGTGGCGTCGGGCGTCTTGGTGCCTAACTATTCGTTCAAGCGGACCGCTGCGAGTGGTTGCGGTACTATCATGCGGCGGTCAGCAGCGGCCGCTTAACTCAAGCGTTAGGCATGCATGATGCCGTTCGATCCAGTCGAAAACGTTGAAAACGCGAAGGCGATCTTGGACGGCGGCGAATGGCCGAATTTCCACGATGCGATCGTGTACTCGCTGAATTTCTGGCGCGGCGATATGCGGCCCGACGACAATATCTGGGTTGCGTCCACGATTGAGGCTAGCTTGGCGCTGAACGCGCTTGAGCATCCCTATGTCGTCGATCTCCGGTTCCATGACTGCGATCAGATTCGCATGGCGAATTTTGACCACAACAACGACATCTATATGTTGTCCTTTTCGTTTGAGCCGCGCGGATTCTATGCAGACGGGGTCACGCCTCTATCACCATACATCCGCGTCACTTTCGAAAGTGGCGGCATTCAAGAACCGTTGCTCTCGTTCAAGTGCTTCCGCGTTGAGGCGATCCGTCGCCGTTCGGTGCCAACTCCACCGTGCCGCTAGTGCATGCCTAACTATTCGTTCAAGCGGACCGCTGCGAATGGCGGCGGCATTTCCCAGCGGCGCGTAGCAGCGGCCGCTTAACTCAAGCGTTAGGCTCACGTGAAAGTAATCATCACCCTTTGTCTTTGTCTGCTCCTCGGCGGCTGTGACGCCTACCGTGCTCGACCAGAATCAGACTTCGTTGCGTTTGCGCGCACCGCGTTACTTGAGATCGAAGGATGCAAGTGCAATGACGAATTTGTCTATGTCGTTTCAACCTCAATAGATCCGCGAGCGCGCGATGCACTTGCCTCGATGCGTAAAGTGGTTTCTCCTTCGCAAGTTCCCGAGTCCGCGAAGGTGCCTTTCTCTAACTTTGTAGAAATCACTAAATTTCAGATCATCGGAGATGACGGTTTGGTCGAAGGCAAGAAAGATCCTTATGAATCCGGCCGTCTCAATTGCGGGGAAGGCTTCTCCATTCCTTTCAAAAACGTAAATGGCGCGTGGCAGGCGCTCGCGGAAACTTGGACAGTGTGTTAGCTCGCGAGCCTAACTGTTCGGTCAAGTGGACCGCTGCGGTGAGGCTGCGGTATCTTCGTACGCACCGTGGCAGCGGCCACTTACCTCAAGCGTTAGGCCTGCAATGCAGCTCACGCAATCTGAATTTGATGCCACCTTTGCTGCACCCATGCGGCGGCTGTCGCAAGAGACCGAGCCGCCGTTTGACTTTTGGCCGTACTTCGACACGATTCCGTCAAACGATTTTTTGGGCCATCGCTTTTCTGGCGATGTTACTTACGTCTATGAGCATCCGTCCGGCTCCTTTCAGCACGCTCTCGTCAACTGCGAGGACAAGAACGTGTTTCTAGTTATCGTCCTCAATGTTTCCTCTAAACACGTGGTAGGGCATCGGGTTCTCGATCTCTGTGCTATGTACGGGCTCGATGGGCAGGCCTAACAATTCGTTCAAGCGGACCGCTGCGACGGGTTGCGGTACTATCATGCGGCGGTCAGCAGCGGCCGCTTAACTCAAGCGTTAGGGCGCAAAGGCGAGTAGCCGCGCAATGAGAAACGTCTTGGTTCTGGCACTAATTGCTTTCGTCGCGTGGTATGGCTACTCGCAATACCAGCGTCGTTCGCACGTCTCAAGCGAAAGCGCGGAACCGTTGGCGCTCGAATCATCACCCTCAGCTGCGTTCACGTGCGACGGTCGCACTCGTTGTTCGCAGATGACTTCTTGTGAAGAAGCTACATACTTCCTGAGAAATTGCCCTGGCACTAAGATGGACGGAGACCATGACGGAATTCCTTGCGAACAGCAATGGTGCCATTAGCCATGGCCTCGCTACGCTTTTGCGCAGGCGGTTGCGCCCTAACTATTCGTTCAACGCGACCGTGACGTGTCGCGGCGATAACCCAGCGCCCGGCGCGGCGCGTTAACTCAAGCGTTAGAACCGCTCGCAGCGGTGGAGTATCATTAGGGCCAGAGATCGGAGGTGGCTCATGCAGCAAACATACACGGCTGTCGTAAAAAACGACGAAGGCGCCTGGATCGGCTGGATCGAAGAGGTACCTGGAGTTAACTGTCAGGAAGCGACACGCGAGGAGCTCCTGACATCACTTCGCGTAACTCTTGCAGAAGCAATCGAGTTCAATCGCGCCGAGGCGCGAGGTGCCGCTGGTAAGGGCTACGAAGAGCTGCCTATCGCAGTATGAAGCGGCGCGACTTGCTTGCGCACCTGCTTGCCAACGGCTGTCAACTCCTGCGCGAAGGAGGCCGCCACTCGTGGTGGTCTCACGCCGTATCCGGCAAGCGCAGCGCGCTCCCTCGGCACACCGAAATCAACAATCATCTCGCTCGCAAGATCTGCCGCGATCTTGGCATTCCCGAGCCGGAGCGGTTCTAACTATTCGTTCAAGCGGACCGCTGCGACGGTCTTCGGTACTATCGTGCGGTACGCGGCAGCGGCCGCTTAACTCAAGCGTTAGGTGCCTATTGTGGCCCACGATTTCCTCCGACTATTTACTGCGCTCGTTCTTTGTGCCTGCGGAGGCGTCGCCTATGGGCAAAGCGGGGCCGATCTTAGCGTCGCTTTAACCGGCCCCTTAAACGCGACCTTTGGCGATCGAGTTGTCTATTCGCTGGCCATAACAAATCTCGGTCCTGCTGCCGCAACGAACGTAGTGGTTACTGTTGTGTCCCCGTTTGAGGTTTTTTCCATTGGAAGTTGCGCCAATGGTTTCCCGTGCGGAATTGGTACTTTGGCTTCAGGTCAAGGCATTGTTGTATCTCTCTACGTGCGGACGCCATACCTGTTCTGTCCACAATGTAACGACCCGGCGCCTCTTTTTGTCGTCGCGAGCGTGCTGAGCGATACGCAGGATCCAACTCAATCGAACAACTCATCTATCTTCGAAACAGCGCTCCTCCCAGTCCGAAAGATTACTTCTGTTCCAATCGTTGCGCCCTGGTCGAGACTGTTTCTTATCGCATTGCTGGCGCTGAGTGCGTTAGCTCGTTTGCAGCGCTTCGCGCCGGCACCTTACTATTCGTTCAAGCGGACCGCTGCGAATCGCGGCGGCATTTCCCAGCGGCGCCGAGCAGCGGCCGCTTAACTCAAGCGTTAGGGGCTCCATGAGAAAGCTTGCTGTGCGCTTGCTGCTATCTGTGGCTTACATCCTCGCGGAAATGCTTTCGCTTCTTCTGCCTTTCTCCGGGCCGAATCTTGCAGCAATCTGGAGCACCATCGTTGGTCTTGCCCTTGCGTTCGCTGCGGTTTACTTTACTGGCCGAGCAACTGTGTTTGTTGCAACCGTCACGTTCTTCGTGTCGGCCTTGCTTCCGTTCCTGGTGCTGTGTCGTATCGGCATGCCGGCGTACGGCACGTTCTCTGCCTCGTGCGCCACGGTTCTTCTCCATATGCAGCACAACAACATTCTCGGCGCCTTCCAACTGGTGGTGCCGGTCGTTGTCGCCACAATCGGCGCCTGGCTGCTCGGACGCCCGCCCCTAACTATTCGTTCAAGCGGACCGCTGTGACGGGTTGCGGTACTATCATGAGGTATGCAGCAGCGGCCGCTTAACTCAAGCGTTAGGCGTCTTCTTATGGCAACACTCCTATGGCTGGTGGCTATTGCGGTTGCGGGTGTCGCTGCCCTTGTCGTCATTAATCGGCGCTCGGTTAAACAAACACCCGCCGATGTAGCGGCCGTCCTACGGTCGCTTCTGGATGGCAATGTTGACAGTGCGCGGTGGGATTATTTTGTTTCGACAAGCTTCGCCGACCCGAGCCTTGAGAGCATCCGGAATCGTTGTGTCGATGCATGGCGCGAAGGCTCTCAGTTCCTCCAACCGGGAGCGATAGGGCCACAAGAGCTAAGTGCGGCTGGTGTTAAACTCATCGGCGAGCTGTTACAAGAGTGTGAGCGCATCGGGCAACCGAAGGCGCCTAACTAGTCGTTTAACGCGACCGTGATGTGTCGCGGCGATAACCCGGCGCCCGACGCGGCGCGTTAACTCAAGCGTTAGGGCGCAATGACGAACGATTTGGAACGCGGGAAGTTCTGGGTCGACTTCATACGACAGCGATGTCCGTTCCCGTCCTCAGAGAAGCTCGCGGCGCAGTTCCGCGCTGCAACGCTACCGGAATTCTGTCAATGCGGTTGCAACAGCTTCAAAGTCACAGTTCCGGCCGAAGCCTCAATCGCGCCAATTGCAAAGCCCGGCGGCTCGGGCGCCGTCTTCGAAAGCTCGTTCCACTTACCGGGCTCGAACAAGACGCTAGAGATCATTCTCTTCGCCAATGAGCAAGGCAACCTCTCATACGTCGAGGTAGATTACTGCGGCAATTCTTCTCCTGTTCCAGAGGTCATCCAGATCAGTGAGCCGCCTTATCATGTCTATTCAAGTTCGGCGCTTGCGCCCTAACTATTCGTTCAAGCGGACCGCTGCGACGGCCTTCGGTATTACCATGCGGTACGTGGCAGCGGCCGCTTAACTCAAGCGTTAGGCATCAAGGACGGCTTATGCAGAACCAAGCGCCTAGACGCACTTCCTGGGGCCGACCCCGCGACTTTCTGCTATTTGGCTTTTGTATAACGGTTATCAGCATTGCGGCTGCGATGCGGTGGCGAGCGCTGGACATGACAATTGGGTTTGCCGTCTTAGGCTTCTACCTAGCCGGCTCCGCTCTGCTTCTGTTGCGTCTTTGGAAACATCGCGCCGAGCCGAGACAGGTCAGGCTCGGGCAACTTGGTGTGCTGCCTTCAAGCTGGCGTCGGTGGGTGCTGGGTGAAAGCAAAGAGCGTTCCGGTAAGTAGAAACACTGTGCACTTTATGCCTAACTATTCGTTCAAGCGGACCGCTGCGACGGGTTGCGGTACTATCCTGCGGCGGTCAGCAGCGGCCTCTTAACTCAAGCGTTAGGGCGCATCCATGAAACTCGTTCTGCCGGCGCTCGTACTCGTGACACTCAGCGCCGCTTGCAGTGCGAAATCTGACTATGAGCGCCTCGTTGAATCCGCTAATTCTGGCAATGCTGGGGCAATGTACGCCCTCTTCGTCATCGTTGAGCAACGAGGCAGTCCCGAACATCCGATAACGGATGAAGAGCAAAAGATCGCAACACGCTGGCTCATCAAGGCTGGGGAGAGCAATGATTCGCGTGCTGCTCAGGTACTGGCGCTCTGTTACGAAAAAGGCTGCTTTGGGGTACCGCTCGACCACGAAAAGGCCCTTTACTACAAGCAGCTCTCGGAGAGGCCTGCGCCCTAACTATTCGTCCAAGCGGACCGCTGCGACGGTCTCCGGTACTATCATGCGGTGCGCGGCAGCGGCCGCTTAACTCCAGCGTTAGGCACCAGGGAGAGGTATATGAGGGCTGTCGCATTGGTGCTGTTGGCAGCTTTTGGATCGGCAGTCGCCGCAGACTCAGGTTTATCTTTCACCGGCGCAAAAGCGGTTTGGGAAGCGTCAAAGGATCGCACGGAGTACCTCGCGTACGCCTCGCAGTTCCTGCAGTTGATTGGTCATTCGCGTCCCGATAACCTAAATGGCTGCTACGGTCTAGGCAAAGACCCATTGGAGCTTATGCTCGTAGTGGGGCATCGAGACAGTGAGCAATATGTGGTCGTCGAAGTGCTCTCAAACGTGGAGAGCGAAAAGGTCCAATGCCTCAGGAAATCGTATAGCGGCCTTCCAATGAAAGCTCCTCCATTTTTTCCGTTTGTCTTGCGTATGGGCGTCGGTTAGCCGCGCTGGTGCCTAACTATTCGTTCAAGCGGACCGCTGCGACGGGCTGCGGTACTATCTGGCCGCGGTCAGCAGCGGCCGCTTAACTCAAGCGTTAGGCTGCAGGAGCAGTGTTGGCCCAGAACATACTATTCATCTGCAGTCAGAATCGGCTCCGCAGCCCAACCGCAGAGCAAATCTTCGCTAGTTGGCCAGGCGTCGAAACTGCATCAGCTGGGCTAAACCGCGGGGCACAGAACCACGTCACTCCTGAGTTGCTTCAGTGGGCTGACGTCATCTTTGTTATGGAGCGCGCTCACCGTTCCAAGCTCTCCTCTCGCTTCAAATCGTCCTTGCGCAACAAGCGCATCATCTGCCTCGAGGTGCCGGACGAGTTTGAGTTCATGGCGCCGGAACTAATTCGGCTACTTCAGGCTAAAGTTCCTCAGCACTTGCCGTCCCGCTCACCGCTGCCGTAGCCTGCAGCCTAACTATTCGTTCAAGCGGACCGCTGCGCCGGTCTGCGGTACTATCTGGCCGCGGTCAGCAGCGGCCACTTACCTCAAGCGTTAGGCGCCTAGGGAGGCACTATGAGGCGGACCTCTTGTACTCTCGTTGCTCTGAGTTTGATTCTGCTATCCGGGTGCACTGCCCCACAACACAAAACGACATTGCGAACTTGCTTTCACGAGAGCGAGTCGGTTGAGACAGAGATTGGCTATTGCTCGGCGGCTCGTTCTGGGCAAGTGCTCTATATCTCAGGTAGCACGGCAAAGGGAGACATGGCTTCAGCTATCCCGAAGGTCTATAAAAATTTGCAGGAGACGCTTCAGGCGAATGGTCTGACTTTTGCGAATGTTGTAAAGGAGAATGTCTATGCTACGGATCTTGGCGAATTCATTCAAAACAAGAATCTGCGGAAGCAATTCTATGTCAACACCCCTCTCCCTGCGGCTACCTGGGTCCAAGTGCAACGCTTGTATTCCCCTGCCGCCATTCTTGAGGTCGAGTTGATAGCGGAGTACCCGAGGTGACCTCGTTGGCGGCGCCTAACTATTCGTTCAAGCGGACCGCTGCGACGGGTTGCGGTACTATCGTGCGGCGGTCAGCAGCGGCCGCTTAACTCAAGCGTTAGGCGTCACCCGGCGCTCCTGGTCAAGTCATATGAACAGAGCAGTCCAGTCGATCGTCCTCGTCCTCGCCATCGCGCCGGCAGCCCGACTTATGGCTGACGATCAGACTTCGCTCGTGGGCGTTTGGCGCTACGCGGGAGAGGTCGACACGCGATCGGACGGCTCACCTGCCCCCGCCTCAGCGCTGAGCGATACACAAGGACTGCTCATCTACACGCCGGACGGCTTCATGTCCATTGTCCACATGCCGAGGGGTCGACACTGGTCGACTGAAACAGCAACTATCGCTGAGTTGAGAGAGACGGCTGCCAACGGAAACGCCTATGCCGGTCGTTATGAAGTCGATCCCACAACGCACACCGTCACACACATCACATCGGTCAGTATGGAGCCTGCATTTGAAGGCCAACGTCTCTCCCGGACGTACGCGATCAACGGAGACTCGCTCCGGCTTTCGGGCACCTTCCCTTATCAAGGCGAGACTATTCACTTCATCATCTCTTGGACCCGCGCCAAACCACAAAAACAGTGACGCCTAACTATTCGTTCGAGCGGACTGTCGATGTCGGTCTGCGCTAAGATCATACGTCGGCGGCGGCGGCCGCTTAACTCAAGCGTTAGCCATCATGGAGAGGTCTGTGCAGTTCGTCACATGCACGCACGAATCTCACGCTAGCAAAATGCTGGAAATCTTCAACGATGCCATCGCCACCTCGACGGCACTATTTGACTACAAGCCCCGTGCTTCAGAGAGCATGGTCGGTTGGTTCCAGGCCAAAGAGGTTGGCGGCTTTCCCGTCATAGGTGCCATCGCACCCGACAACCAGCTCCTCGGCTTCGCAACCTACGGTACCTTTCGCGCTTGGCCCGCGTACAAGTACTCGGTCGAGCATTCGGTCTATGTGCACAAAGACCATCGAGGCAAGGGCATCGGGCTTGCGCTCATGCGGCAGCTGATAGAAAGAGCCAAAGAGCAGCAGTATCACGTCATGGTGGGTGGCATTGATATCACCAACACAGGCAGCATTGCTCTACATACGAGGCTTGGGTTCGTACATGCTGGAACCGTCAAACATGCTGGGTTCAAATTCGGTAAGTGGCTTGATCTTGGCTTCTATCAGCTATTGCTCGAAACTCCGGATCACCCGGTTGACGGCTAACTACTCGTTCAAGCGGACCGCTGCGACGGGTTGCGGTACTATCTGGCCGCGGTCAGCAGCGTCCGCTTAACTCAAGCGTTAGCCTCATTGGTGCAGGAGGGGATGTGAATCGCGTATTTCTCCGCACAGTTGCTACCGTCTGCCTGTTGGCGTCGAATATTGCCAGCGGTACCGAGGGTATTCGAATCGTCGCAACCGACGAAAAGCTGGAAGCGCCGAACACGATGCGCGCTGGCATGCGCCACATTGTCTTCGAGAATCGCGGAAAGCAGGTTCACGAAGCCATGTTCATCAAGCTGCCCGCCGGAATGAGCGTCGCAGACTTCCAGGGGCAGATGAACGAGGGCATCCTCTTTCCCGAGGGTGTGCTGGACTACTCGGGCGCCGGTCTCATGTCACCCGGCGGAACCACCGAAGTGTGGCTGCCGCTCGACCCCGGCGAATACGTCCTTATCTGCTGGAACCACATGCGCCATTCCGTTCGCGGGTTGACGGTATCGGATGGCAAGCGGGTCGACGACACACCGCCCAAGGAAGACGCTGTTCTGCTGATGCGCGACTTTCAGTTCGAGTTGCAGGGACACCTGAAGAAGGGCACGCGCGTCATCAAGGTCCAGTCCTCGGGTCCCTCGGTACACGAAGCCGACCTCTTTCGACTCCATCCCGGCCACTCCGCTTCCGATGTCCAGCGTTGGTACAAGAACGATCTGGACGACCCCGCGCCTGCTGATGCCCTCGGCGGCGTTCTAGACAGCAGCGACACGAAGCACGTCGTCTGGTTGCGGCACAGCTTCTCACCGGGTCAGTACGTCTTCCACTGCGCCACCCCCTTGGACACGCATGCCAAATCAGGCGAACACTCGCCAGTCCACGCCGACGTAGGGATGGTCATGACTTTCGAGGTGGGTCAATAGAGACCTCATCGCTTGAGGCCTAACTATTTGCTGAAGCGGACCGCTGCGACATGGTTGACGCTATCATGCGGTGCACGGCAGCGGCCGCTTAACTCAAGCGTTAGCGATCAAATGTTGCCGCCCACTAGCGACGTAATGCGCGCCTATTCGCAGCCTTGGTGGGTCGCAGGGGGCTGGGCAATCGACCTTTACTTGGGGCACCAGTCCAGGTCGCACCGAGACGTCGACATCGCAGTGTTGCGGCGCGATCAGCACGCTCTACGTCGTTATTTGCAGCGCTGGCACTTCACAAAAATGGTAAACGGCGTTTCCTTCGCTTGGCCGGAGCAAGAGCAACTCGAGTTGCCCGTCCACGAAGTCTATGCCGAAAATGGCGCAGTCCGCCTTGAGTTTCTTCTCAACGAGGCTGCGGGAGATAAGTGGCTCTTTCGTCGCAACGAGTCGGTGTCCGCGCCAATCGGGCGCATAACGCGCCAGTCCGCAAATGGCATTCCTTACCTCAGCCCGGAAGTTGTGCTGCTTTACAAAGCCAAGTTGCGGCGTGCCCGTGACGAGGCTGACTTTAAGCGCGTCTTGCCAAAGTTGGAGCCCAGCGCTATGTCTTGGCTGGTGAATGCTTTGCAAATCTGCCACCCCTCGCATGAGTGGCTCGGTGAGCTTCGTGCGTCCACAACTTCAAGCGCATGATCGCTACTATTCGTTCAAGCGGACCGCTGCGACGGTCTTCGGTACTATCATGCGGTACGCGGTAGCGGCCGCTTAAGGAGGGGTCTTCATGGGTCCCACATTGATCGAGCGATGGAGAAAGAAGCGCGAGGGAGGAAAGGCGCGCTACATTCTCCTGACCGGCGTATTGGGCTGGGGCATGACCATGTTTGTGGTCGTGACCTTTGTGGTCAACAAGCGCCCGGAGGGTCTTAAGAGCATATTGGTGGGGCTACTCATCTGGGTTGTCTGTGGTGCGGGCTTTGGCTGGTTCACGTGGGCGCTCAACGAGCATCTTTATCGCAAGGCTACGGCCAACGGTGCTAACTAGTCGTTCAAGCGGATCGCTGTGACGGTCTACGCTACTATCATGTGATTCGCGGCAGCTGCCGCTTAACTCGAGCGTTAGCACTCAATCATGCGTTTCTATACCTTCTCGCTAGTGCTGTTCGCGTCTTTCCCCCTTGGTTTGGTCCCGCTGGCCGCCCACGCCAGGCCGTACCAAGGTTATCTTCTTAAGTTTGAACTCACGCCCGACAATGATGGCAACGTCGTTAATTGCACCCTTCGTAGAGCGACACACTATTCGGCCAACGCGGTGCAAGATCCCGCCCACTTCATCGCCTCCGCTGCCCTCGTTCAAGATGCGTGCTCCGCGTTTACCCACCGGAAACTGGAAGTCCGCCGCGACCGTCGAGGTAACATTGAGCCAGTAGACGCCCCTTGGCCCTGTCTCGTTCGAGACGACATCCCGGACAAAGTGGATTGCCATCCGTCTGGCCGTGAGCGAGTTCCTATCGACTGAGTGCTAACTACTCGTTCGAGCGGACCGCTGCGACGGTCTGCGGTACTATCACGCGGCACGCGGCAGCGGCCGCTTAGTTCAAGCGTCAGGCATCACAGTAACAACCATTCTCCCGTCGCCGTGATCCAGATCATCCCGTACACCGCTGAGTGGGTTCTCGCGTTCGAATCTGAGGCCCGCTCGCTTCGACATGCCCTTGGCGAACGCGCGCTGCGAATCGACCATGTCGGCTCCACGGCAGTTCCTGGGCTTGCGGCCAAGCCTGTCATCGATATTCAAGTGTCAGTCCAGTCGCTCGAGCCACTCGAACCGTGCCGAGTCGCACTCGCGCCGCTTGGCTACAAGTTTGTCAGCGTTGGGGAGTTCGATCGCGTATACCCGTGGTTCGCCAAGCCCGGCGAATGGCCAAGTACCCATCACGTTCACCTCTGTGTTGTGGGCGAAGAACAAGAAGCAGTGCACCTGGCTTTCCGCGACTACCTGCGCAACAACTCAGAGCAGGCGTCGAGGTACGAGGCTTTGAAGCGCGGCCTTGCCGGCGAGTACGAGGGCAAGACCCTCCATTCAATCGACAGCTACTCCCTGGCCAAGAGCGAGTTCATCAAGAATGCGCTTGCAAGTGCAGGCTTTGCATAGCGGCGTGAGTGATGCCTAGCCCCTCGTTCAACCGGACCCGCTTGTATACCAAGTCGTCGCGGAGGCGCTGCTTGTCCTGTAGTGCGAGTTACTCCGCATGACCATCGGAGATCCTAAATATATGCGTAACTTCATTCCAGCCAGGAAGCGCGTCGAGGTATCACCTGGAGAATCGGTGCGCATCATTCGCGAGCTGCAAGGCCTTACCCAACGCAGCTCGCGGAGCTATGCGGCATTCCGCAAACTTGCAATTCCGGCTTTGAAACCGGGCGCGTCAATCTTGGTGTTGAGCGTGCCAAAGCCTTAGCCAATGCTCTGCATTGCCATCCGGCGGTGCTTGTTTCCCGGGCTGGCAAGTTGCCGCCAAACTATTCGTTCAAGCGGACCGCTGCGAGGGGCTGCGGTACTATCATGTCGCAGTCAGCAGCGGCCGCTTAGCACGAGCGTTAGGCATTGCATGGGACACATTCACGCCCAAGAAGCGATTGACGAGCTTGTGGTCCGCTTCTTTTCTGTCTTCGACAACCGGAATGGTGCCAAGCCACGACTTGCGGACCTGACCGCTTGTTTTGCCGAAAAGGCCTCTGTTGCGCGTCATTCAGACGCCGGCGCTGAGCTATCCACGGTGGTCGAATTCGCAGGTCCTAGAATTGATCTGCTCTGCCAAGGAACGCTAATTGACTTCCACGAGTGGGAGGTCAGCTCAACAACGCAGATATTCGACGGTATTGCCACTCGCACGTCGCGCTACAGCAAAGCTGGTTTGCTCAATGGCAAAGCGTATCGTGGGTCGGGCACCAAGTGCTTTCATTTCGTGAACTTGGGCGCCGGCTGGGGCATCACCTCCCTCGTCTGGGTCGACGACAGTGCCTGACTATTTCAAGCAGACCGCTGTGACGGGCCGCGGTACCCATTACGCGGTACGCGGCAGAGGCCGCTTAACTCGAGCGACAGGCCGACATACAGAATCGGGACAGGTGAATCATGGCCAAGGTATTCGTGAACATCGGACTTAGCCTTGACGGTTATATGGCACCGGAAGGGATGACTCTGGAGAATTGGGAGAAGCCTGAGTATAAAAATTGGGGTTCCAAATGGGGCGCGCTCATGGGCTGGATCCTCAATCAGCAGTACTTCCGCGAGAACCTCAAGCTCGGACCAGGGGGCGAGACCGGTCCGGTCAATGACATGCTTCGTAACACCACGCAGCGCATCGGCGCCAACATCATGGGCAAGCGAATGTTCGACGTCGGCGAGCGCGCTTGGCCGGCGGAGGCTCCGTTCCACACCCCGGTATACGTTCTTGCCCACGAGAAGCGCGAACCTTGGGTCCGCCCGGGCGGGACGACGTTCTACTTTGTCAACGACGGCCCGGAGAGCGCCCTCGAGCAGGCTCGGGAATCTGCGGGTCGTCGCGATATTCGCATTGCCGGCGGCGCGACCGCGATCCAGCAATACTTGAACCTCGATGTCATCGACGAACTGGAAATCGCCTTGGCGCCGGTGCTCTTCGGCGGCGGGAGACGTCTCTTCGAGAACCTGCGCGAACCGGGTCCGAGGTTCCGAATTGACAAGGTGCTTGATGGTCCGGTTGCAACGCACTTGCGGTACGTACGTGAGTAAAGGCGGCCTACAAGACGGTTGCAGCGGACGGCCCGCTGAGCGTCCCGTGGATGAACCGGAGCGTTGGGTCGCAGCATGATCTCGGTACGTCCTGCAGAGCAAAGAGACGCGGATCAGGCGATTGACGTTGTGCGGCAGTCAATTACTCGGCTGTGTATCGCTGATCATCACAACGACGAAAAAACACTCGCCACTTGGCTAGCCAACAAAACGCGAGAGAATTTCCTCAGCTGGCTTTTGAACATTGATAACTTCTGCGTCGTCGTCGAATCAGACAGCCATCTGGTTGGCGTCGGAGTTCTTCACCGAAGAGGCGAGATCCTCCTGTTCTACTTGGCTCCCCTTGCTCAACGTCAAGGCATCGGCAACATGATTCATGCCGCGCTTGAAGAAAAGGCTGATCAATGGGGGCTGACGTCGCTGCACTTGGACAGCACGGCTTTGGCTCGCCCCTTCTATGAGGCCTTAGGCTATCGGCCGAGCGGTCCGGCAGTTGCACGCTTCGGCGTACTGAAGTGCTTCCCCTACGCAAAGCAGTTGCAACCTAATTCTTCGCTCAAGCGGACCGCTGCGGAGTAGTGGCGGTAACATCATGCCCGATTGCGGCTGCGGCCGCTTAACTCAAGCGTTAGCCAACACCGCGACATGAAATTCACAGTAACCGTAACCGCCAAAGAAGACGAAGACACGAGGCGAGCGTTTGAAGATTGGCAGGCCGTTGCCGCCGTTCGCGGCGAATTCTTCAATGACATTCGTCCGGTAAAATACCGTTATGCAGGGTCCTATCATGCAGCTGTCTGCAGCGGCCGCTTAACTAAAGCGTTAGGCGCCAAGAAGAGAGTCACGCCAATATGCAAATATCAGGCATCCCGTTTGGCATCACCGATTGGGCGCAGATCGAGCGCACCGAGCACAAGGGCGAAACCGGTATAGCTAGTTGGCGTACCCGACAGTTCGGCTCTGTCCGCGTCCGTATGGTGGAGTACTCGCCCGGTTATCTCGCCGATCATTGGTGCGTCAAGGGCCACATCCTGTTGTGCACGTCCGGCAAGCTTCACACTGAACTCAAGGATGGCCGCAAGTTCACACTGGAACCGGGCATGAGCTACCAAGTCGGCGATAACGCGGAGCCGCATCGGTCTTTCACAGAGGTCGGGGCTACGCTATATATCGTCGATTGAGCAAGCGTTATTCTCCGTCGCAACAGGCGCCTAAAATTCATTCAAGCCGACCGCCGGGGTCGGGCTGGTTTACCAGCTACCGCTTCCGGACGGGGGTGGCTTGATTCAGGCGTTGCACTTCACGCGAGTCCGCTCAGGTTCATGGCACGGCGCCGCCATACCTCAACCGGTGCCGCATCCGTGTTGGGTGCGGTTGCCCGGCTTGTTTTCCTCGCTTGCGCTCTGATCGTAGCGGCTCTCACACTTGCCGGCCTTCTCAACGCATGGCTCGGCACAGTGATCGTCCTTGCCGCAACCAGTGTAGCCATCGTGCTTGTCGCGTCGCATTTGCGCAAGCATTCCGCGCCTGGCGCAAGCTGGTAGACATGTCGCGCTGTCGTTGGTGAGGCCCGCTTTTCGCTCAGGCGGGCTGCCGTGCAGGGGTTGCGGTAACATCATCGGCTCGAGCCGACCGTCGCTGTAAGGTTGCGGTAACATCATGCGCATTGCGGCAACGTCCGCTTGACTCAAAACGTTGAGCTGCACAGCTATGGAGGCCGTCATCCGGAGCGAACGCGATCGCCCAGTCATGCTCGCGAAAACCCGGCGTCGCTCGGCGGCGCGCTACTCAAGTGTCAGGCGGCAAATAGAGGAATCTTCGATGAACACAAGTCACCGGCGCTGGCTCTACTACTCTTTGGCGATCGCAGCAATTGTGTGCAGCATGGTCTCGCTTTTCGCTTTGTTCGAGTTGAATGCGCCCAGCTGGATTTCCTCGCTCAATGTTCTGGCTGTTGTGTTGGTTCTTTTGGCGGTCAAAGCCCGCAGTCATACTATTCGTTCAACGCAATCGCCACGGCACAAAGGCCGACCTGAAGCTGGGTGACCTGGTCTGGCCATTGGCAATTCGTTCAAGCCGACGCCGCCTCGCGGCCCGGCTCGATTTGGGCGTTAGCTTCCACCGGAAATCCTGATGCGGCTGTGGACCATTCACCCGAAGTACCTCGATCCGCAAGGACTTGTCGCCTTGTGGCGCGAAGCGCTATTGGCACGCGCGGTCTTGCGCGGCGACACTGTCGGCTATCGTCATCATCCGCAGCTGGAACGGTTTCGCGCGCACTCTGCGCCTCGTATCGCCATCAATGCTTATCTGGTCGCGGTACTCGAGGAGTCGCAATTGCGCGGATACTCCTTCGACACCAAGAAAGTCGATCCGGTTCGAGGACGGGTTGAGCTCCGGGCAACGGCCGGTCAAATCGCACACGAATGGTGTCACCTGCTTGGCAAACTGCAGGTGCGCAGTCCAAAGCGTTTCGCCCAAGTCCGCCTCGTGAAAAAACCGCAGCCGCATCCATTGTTTCGGGTCACCGCCGGGGGTGTGGCGGCTTGGGAGCGAACTTAGCGGCGGGTGGCGCCTGACTCTATCGATCAGGCGGACCGCTGCGAATCGACGCGGTGTAGACTCCGGCCCGTTTCGCAGCAGCAGCCGCTCAGATCAAGCGTTGCCAGAGGCAAAAAAGGTAGCATCGCGATGAGTCGCCTTATGCGGTTTCCCAGTTCGGTCAGGCAAGCTCCCTCCATCGAGGCCTGGATGCGGGAGCATACTGGTGAATTAGGGGTGATCGCGCAGCGCTGGTTCGAAGTCATGCGTACGTGCGGAGATGACGTCCGCGAGCTATTGCACGACGGTCATCCAACGGCGTGCGTTGGAGATGCCGCATTCGGTTACGTCAATGCGTTCAAGGATCACGTGAACGTCGGTTTTTTTCGCGGTGCCGAACTTTCTGATGCGAGCGGCTTGCTGGAAGGCACTGGCAAGTTCATGCGGCATGTGAAGCTCAGGCCCGGCCAGAAAATTGATGATGCAGCCTTGAGAAAGCTCGTCCACATCGCCTACGCCGACATGAAGCGGCGCCTGAAGGCAGAGTAGCCCGTTGAGGTGCTATGTTGCGCTTGCGACGGAAGCCGCTCAACTCGACCGTCAGGCAGCAGAGGGGAGGCGACCGTTCGACGGGCGGCTTGCCTTTCGGAGGTTCAATGTTCGGACTGTTCAAGTCAGCGCCATTCTCCGATCCATCGCTCGGCGTCTTGGTTCGCTCCCGCGGCCTCTGGCGCGGCGCAATCCACCTGGATTCCGGCTCAACAACGCCATTGGCATTGGCAGGTACGCGCACCGCGCCTGACCCGGCAGCCGTGTCCGTCGCCCGCGAGGTGGCGACTCGGCTTGTCGGCTGGCGCGGTGCAATAGAAACCGCATTGTTTGAGCACTATGAACCTTACGCTGAGTCACTGGCCACAGGCGAGACTCAAGCGACAAATGAATCTTTGCCCAGCATCACTTCGCCCGCGGGTGTCTGGCCGCATGTCTCATTGGCGTATATCTCCGTTACTCCGCTTGGCGGATCGCTCACAACCGAGCTTGGCTATACCACGGCATGGGACGACGAGCACACGCTCGGTGCTCGCTTCCAGGGCAACACGTTCATCGAGTTGTGCGGCAGCGTCTTGCCGCCATGAGCAGGCCGCTGACAGGAGCGGAGTTGGCGCGTCCATTCATGCCGGCAAAAGCCTTCGATGTATCCAAGCGCTTCTACGAAGCACTTGGTTTCGAGAAGGTCCTCGACAGCGAGGTCGCCATCTTCAACGCCGGCTCCGGCGGGTTCATTCTGCAGAGGCACTGGCGTTAGCCCCTCTCTCAAAGATCGAGGCATTCCATGCAGATTCTCATCCAGGTGGTCTGCACCCGAGGTCCCAGCCTTCGCGACGCAATCTCCAAGAACACGCGCCTCGACAAGAATCTGCTGCGGGTGTCGGAGCAGAAACGAAGCGGGCGCTCGCATGGTTGGACGAAGGTTCACAGCACCGAGCCTGGCAGGCGCGGAGCAATCAACCTCGAGTGGGACGCAAACACGAATTTGTTGTTGGCGCGGGTCATCACCCGCGGCAAGGGAAAGCCGAGCGTGATAATCGGCGACTTTGTCCATCTCCTGATGAGCAAGTATCGCAACAGAATCCAGACGATAAACATAATCCCGCGCGGCTGATCACTGTGGCACGCGGCAGCGGCCGCATGATCAGAGGTGGCCACAGGAGGACTGCAAATGACGCGCACATGGACGATCATTGGGGTAGGCGATGTGGCTGGCAGCTTCAAGTGGTACCAGTCACTTTTTGGCCAGCCCAATACGCCTCCCGCACATGACTGCTTCGGGCAAATCCTCGACGCGGATGGCACGGTCCTGCTCTGCCTTCACGCGTGGGGCGCCCACGAGCATCCGTCCCTGATGAGCCCCGAGCACGAGAAGCCCGGCAACGGCCTCCTGTTGTTTTTTCGCGTGGACGATTTCGACAGGGCGTTGCCAAGAGCACGCGCGCTCGTCACTCGGCTCGAGGAGGAGCCACACATGAATCCGAACACAGGAACGATGGAGTTCTCGCTCCGGGATCCGGACGGGTATTACGTGACGATCAGTGCGCTCTCTGCGACATGACGACGACAATTCATGTGATGTCAGGCACTGTGCAACACGCTGCTCGGCGGCCTGCTCGAGTTCGGCGAGAGCGGTCATGTTCTGGCTTCGACGATCGCACGTCGATTGTCGCGGCGGCTGTACACCGGTTCTGATCGAGTTGCCTTCACCGACCAGCAAAACGCCCGGGCGGAAGGAGGGCTTGCTGCGGCGAAGCTGCGGATAGCCTGCTTTTGCCCTGGGGCTGTTGCCTGCCCAGACGCTCTACTTCAATTATGCCGCTCATCGCCGCATCGAGCCTGGAGTCGGCGCCGGCCCTCGCGTCCAGGCATTCCCGTGATCGCCCGCACATGCCAGGGTCCACCCCCCGACCAAGGGGGGGGTGGCATGGCCGTCCGATGTCGAGAATTCGTCGCGAATCCGGCCGCCTCGGCGATCGGCCCCGACGACTTATCCCAAGGATCATTAGAAAAATGGCCAACGCACATACGGCGCGTTCCCCGGGCGTAGCCCGCCGGGGCATCGCAAAAGGCATCGCCGCCGCGCTGATCACAGCTTGCGGGACCGGCAACGCGTTTGCGTTCCAGCTCGACACCTCCTACAACCCGGATCTGAGTGTCCGCCTGGATACCACCGTCCGCATCAACTATGCGGTTCGGACCGAGGCGCGCGACAACAAGATCGGCAACGATGTGATCGCGGACGAGGGCGACTACAGTTTCGACAAGGGCGACGCAGTCGCGAAGCGACTCGACCTGCTGACCGAACTCGACATCATCTACAAGGACCGTTACGGCATGCGCGTCAGCGCGGCCGGCTGGTACGACGGCGCCTACGGCGACAAGAGCGCGTCCAACCCGAACCTGCCGTTCCGCAGCATCCCGAGCTATGTCGGCAACGAATACAGCAACTACGTCCAGCGCTTCTACGCCGGCCCGTCCGGCGAACTGCTCGACGCTTTCGTGTTCGGCACCTTCGACGTCGGCTCCGTGCCGCTGTCGCTAAAAGCCGGCCAGCATACGATCTACTGGGGCGAGTCGCTCTTCCTCAACGGCAATCTCAACAGCGTCGCCTACGCGCAGAATCCGCTCGACCTGCAGAAGGGATTCGCCACGCCGGGCACGGAGGCCAAGGAGCTGTTCCGGCCGCTGAACCAGGTTTCGGCGACGGTGCAGGCGACCGACACGCTGTCGTTCGCCGGCCAGTACCTGCTCAATTGGAGTGCCGACCGCTATCCCGAGGGCGGCACGTACCTTGGCCCGGTCGACTTCGCGTTCAACGGTCCGCAGCGCCAGTTCGTATCCGCGGCGCTGGGCTTCGCGCAGCACGGTCCGCCGTCCAACGCTCCCGATCAAGGCGATTGGGGACTGGCCTCGCGCTGGAGCCCGCAGTGGCTCGACGGCACGCTGGGTTTCTATTACCGCAACTTCTCCGACAAGCTGCCGCAAACCTTCATCACCAAGGTAGGACCGGCCAGCACTTCCCAGTACAACCTGATCTACGCCGACAATATCGAACTGTGGGGCGTCAGCCTGGCCAAGAACATTGCGGGCATCAGCTTCGGCGCGGAAGCTTCGTACCGTCACAACACCCCGCTCAACAGCCAGGTGCTGGGCATCGCGCCTGGACTGCCGGCCGAGGGCGACACCAAGGGCCCGCGCGGCGACACCTACCATGGGCTGGTCAATGCGCTGGGCGTGATCCCGCAGAACCCGCTGTTCGACACTGCCAGCTGGTCGGCGGAACTCACCTACGCGACGTGGTCGAAGGTGACCAGCGGCCAGAACCTGTTCTTCGCCGAAGGCTTCGCGCCGTGCAAGGGCAAAGACGTAGGCGACGGCTGCACGACGAAGAACTACACCGGTCTCAGCCTCGCGTTCTCGCCGACTTGGTTCCATGTTTTCCCGGGCGTCGACCTGTTGGCACCGATCACCTATTCGCGCGGCCTCAACGGCAATGCACCCACCGTCTTCGGCGGCAACCAGGACAACGGCAACTACAGTGTCGGCATCGCCGCCGACATCCAGGCGAAATACCGCGTGGACCTGAAGTACATCCAGTACTTCGGCGAGTACAAGGACAACGGCACCGCAGTCACCTCGCAGAACGGCTTCACCACGCTGCTCTCGGATCGCGGCTTCGTGAACCTTACCTTCAAGACCACATTCTGAGGAACACGATGATGCAAACCTTTCTGAAGCGAACGCTCTGCCTGCTTGCGCTGCCGCTGGCCACCAGCGTGCATGCCGCGGCAACAGCGGACGAAGCCAAGGCCCTCGGCACCAAGCTCACCCCAATTGGGGCGGAGATGGCAGGCAATACCGACGGGACGATTCCTGCGTACACGGGGGGCCTGACCACGCCGCCGGCGGACTTCAAAGCCGGCAGCGGGATCCGGCCCGATCCGTTCGCGAGCGAGAAGCCGCGCGTCGTCATCGACGCGAAGAACATGAGCAAGTACGAAGGGCAGCTGACCGAGGGCGCGAAGGCGTTGCTCACGAAGTACCCGACGTACCATCTTGACGTCTATCCGACCCACCGTACTGTCGCGTTCCCGAAGTTCGTGACCGAGAACACGGCCAAGGCGGCGACCACGGCCAAGACCACCAACGATGGCCGCTCGTTCCAGGGTGCGCACGCGGGCTTCCCGTTCCCGATTCCGAAGGACGGCTACGAGGCGATGTGGAACCACCTGGTCCGCTTCAACGGCGTGGCCTACGAGGCCAAGTACCGCAACCTCAGCGTCGACTCCAGCGGTCACGCCTCGCTGACCACCGAAGGCAACAGCGTGCAGGAGTATCCGTTCTGGGACGCGGCGCAGGCCGACTCCGACACGTACTGGCGCATCAAGCTGAGCTACACCGGCCCGGCGCGCCGCGCCGGCGAGGCATTGCAGCTGTTCGATCCGCTCGACCTCGGCACAAAGGACCGTCGCGCGTGGATCTATCTGCCGGGCCAGCGCCGCGTGAAGGTCGCCCCCGACCTCGCGTTCGACACGCCGAACCCCGGCACGGCCGGCAGCACGACATTCGACGATACCTTCATCTTCAATGGTTCGATGGACCGCTTCGACTTCAAGCTCGTCGGCAAGAAGGAAATGATCGTCCCGTACAACGACTACAAAGCCGTCTACCAGTCGACGCAGGACGCGCTGCTGACGCCGAACCATCTGAATCCGGATCTCGTGCGCTGGGAAACGCACCGCGTGTGGGTGGTCGAAGCCACGCTCCGCGAAGGCAAGCGCCACGTGTACAGCAAGCGCACGTTCTACCTCGACGAGGACTCCTGGGCGGCGTTGGCATCCGACGAGTACGACGGTCGCGGCCAGCTGTACCGTGCCGGCTTCGCCTACATGGCGCCGAGCTACGACGTGCCTGCGCCGTACACGGACATGTTCGGTCACTACGATCTCATCGCGCGCATCTACTCGCTGACCGGTTACACCGCCGAGACTGGCGGCCTGCACCAAAGCAAGCCGCGCAGCGAACGCGAGTGGTCGCCGGACGCGCTGGCCGGCAGCGGAATCCGCTGACAACGGCTGGCGTAGAATGCCGATCATGCACAGGCTAGCCAGCCTGCTCCTCGTGCTCGCAACGGCCACCCAAGCGGTGGCCGTTTCGGCTGCGGACGCGGCTGCCCTCGATGTGCTCGATGTGCCGGCGATGCGCAGTCCGCTTGCGCCGCGCTCGCTGCTCAACGGGCTCGCCCGTGCCGGCGACCGCGTGATCGCGGTCGGCCAGCGCGGCCACGTGTTGTACTCCGACGACGCCGGCGCCAATTGGCAACAAGCCAATGTACCGGTGAGCTCGGATCTCGTCGCGGTGAGTTTCCCGTCTCTATCCACGGGTTGGGCCGTCGGTCACGACGGCGTGATCCTTCACACGAATGATGCCGGCGCGACCTGGTCGCGCCAGCTCGACGGACGTCGCGCGGGCGCCTTGTTGCTCGAGGCCTATCCGGAAGACGCATCCGGCAAAGACCCGAAGAACGCATCCGTGCTGCACGAGTCGGCGCAACGTTTTGCCGCGCAGGGCGCGGAGAATCCTTTCCTCGATGTCTGGTTCGCGGACGAGCGTGATGGCTACGTCGTCGGCGCGTTCGGCCTGATCCTGCACACCACCGACGCGGGCGCGACGTGGCAGCCCTGGCTGCACGCAGTCGACAACCCGGGCGGACTGCACCTGTACGCGATTCGCGCCGCCGGTCCGGACGTCTATATCGTGGGTGAGCAAGGCCTGGCGCTGCGCCTCGACCGCAAGACCGCCCGGTTCGAGCGACTCGAACTTCCCTACAAGGGCACGCTGTTTGGCGTGATCGGCGACGCCCGCAGCGTCGTCGCGTTCGGTCTGCGCGGCACCGTGCTGCGCAGCGTCGACCGTGGCGCATCCTGGCAGACGATCGCAACCGGCCTGCAGGTCGGCATGACCGGCGGGACGGTAAGCGCTGATGGAAAATTCGTGATCGTCAGCCAAGCCGGACACGTGCTTGTCAGCGACGATGCCGGCGCGAGCTTCGCGCTGCAGCCGGTGCCGCAACCGCTGCCGGCCGCCGCGGTGGTCGTTGCAAATGGCGGCGCGCTGGTCGTCGCGGGCCCGCGCGGCGTGCGCGCACTTCCGCCGGCACACTGAGGAATCGCCATGCACACCCCGGACACCGGCGCCGAGCACCCCGCGCTGGAACACTTCGACATCAACTCCGGTTCGCGTCTGGAGCGCCTGGTTTTCAATCGCCGGCGATTGGTGATGATCGCGTGCCTCGTGCTCACCGTGCTGTTCGGCACGCTCGCTGTGCTCAAGCTCACGCTGAACGCGAGCTTCGAAAAAATGATCCCGCGCGGGCACCCGTACATCCAGAACTACCTGCAGAACAAGGCCGACTTGCGCGGCTTGGGCAACGCCCTGCGCATCGTCGTCGAGAACAAAAAGGGCGACATCTACGACCCCACCTATCTCGATACGCTGCGCAACATCAACGATGAATTGGTGCTGACGCCGGGCGTCGACCGCGCCTGGGTGAAATCGCTGTGGACGCCGGCGGTGCGCTGGACCGAGGTCACCGAGGAAGGATTCCGCGGCGGCCCGGTGATGCCCGACAACTACGACGGCTCGCCGAAATCGACCGAACAGCTGCGCGGCAACATCGCACGCTCGGGAATCGTCGGCAGCCTGGTCGGCAACGACTTCCGCTCGAGCATGCTCGTCGTGCCGCTGCTCGACCATGATCCAACGACCGGGCAGCGTCTCGACTACCGCGTCTTGTCGCACAACATCGAAGCGATTCGCACGCGCTTCGAGGCGGACCAGCACTCGACGGTGAGCGTGCACGTGATCGGCTTCGCCAAGCTCGTCGGCGACCTGATCGATGGCCTGGTCCAGGTCGCGATGTACTTCCTGCTCGCCGCGCTGATCGCCGCGCTCATCATCTTCGGCTACACGCGTTGCGTGCGCAGCACCGCGCTGGTCATCGCCTGTTCGCTGGTCGCCGTGGTGTGGCAGCTCGGCATCGTCGCTGCCCTGGGCTTCGAACTCGATCCGTATTCGATCCTGGTGCCGTTCCTGGTGTTCGCGATCGGCGTGTCGCACGGCGCGCAGAAGATGAACGGCATCATGCAGGACATCGGCCGTGGCGCGCATCGTTTGGTCGCCGCGCGCTTCACGTTCCGGCGCCTGTTCCTGGCCGGCGTCACCGCGCTGCTGGCCGACGCGGTCGGCTTTGCGGTGCTGATGGTCATCGACATACCCGTGATCAAGGACCTGGCGCTCACTGCCAGCGTCGGCGTGGCGGTGCTGATCCTGACCAACCTGATCCTGCTGCCGGTGCTGCTGTCCTATGTCGGCGTCAGCCAGAGCGCTGCCCGCCGCAGTCTGCGCGCGGAAGGCGACGCACCTGCGCGCGGAGTCGATCGTCTCTGGCCTTGGCTCGAGCGCTTCGTCGAGCGGCGCCGCGCACTCGTCGCGATCGCCGTTGCCGCGGTGCTGACGCTGGCCGGGCTCGTGGTCAGCCATCATCTCGAGATCGGCGACCGCGATCCGGGCGCGCCCGAGCTGCGCGCGGACTCGCGCTACAACCGCGACAACGCCTACATCACCGCGAGCTACTCGCTGTCGAGCGACCAGTTCGCCGTGATCGTGAAAACAAAAGCCGAAGGCTGCCTGAAATACGGCACGCTTGTCGAAGCCGATCGCCTCGCCTGGAACCTGCAGCAGGTCCCCGGCGTGCAGACCACGGTGTCGCTCGCCAACGCAGTGCGGCAGATTACCGCCGGCACCTACGAGGGCAGCCCGAAATGGCTGACGATCGCGCGCAACCAGGACGTGCTCAACTACGGCGCGCAGCAGGCGAGCGTGAACAATCCGGATCTGTTCAACACCGACTGTTCGGTGATGCCGGTGATCGCATACCTGTCCGACCATCGCGCCGATACGCTCGACCGCGTCGTCACCGCGGCGGACACGTTTGCCCGCGAACATACGACGGATGAACATCGCTTCATGCTCGCCGCGGGCAGCGCCGGCGTCGAGGCAGCGACCAACATCGTCGTGAAGAAGGCCTGGCTGCAGATGCTGCTGCTGGTGTACGCGGCAGTCGCCGTGCTGTGCCTGATCACGTTCCGCAGCTGGCGCGCGGCAGTGGTCGCGATGGTGCCGCTGGTCATCACTTCGATTTTGTGCGAAGCGCTGATGGTGTGGCTCGGTATCGGCGTCAAGGTTGCCACGCTGCCGGTGGTCGCGCTCGGCGTCGGCATCGGTGTCGACTACGCGCTCTACCTGTTGTCCGTGCAGATGGCACAGTTGCGCGACGGCCTGTCGCTGGCCGAAGCCTACCGGCGCACCTTGCGCTTCACCGGCAAGGTGGTCGTGCTGGTCGGCGTGACGCTGGCCGCGGGCGTGATCACCTGGGCGCTGTCGCCGATCAAGTTCCAGGCCGACATGGGCATCCTGCTCGCCTTCATGTTCCTGTGGAACATGGTCGGCGCGGTGGTGCTGATCCCTGCGCTGTCGCATGTGTTGCTGCGCTCCGGCGGCAAGCCGTCCGGCGCAGCCGCCGCAACTGCCCCGGCTGCCATGATGGTTGCTGCCTAGGCTGCACCGCCGGCTCGCGCGTGGGGCGCGCGGTCAAGCTCCATCAAGCGGACACTTCGGAGAAACAAGTGCGACAGGGCGCTGCGATGCGTACTGCCGTCGCCTGCGTTCAAGGAGCACACAGGCCGGTGAAATCGGCGCCCTGACCTTCCAAGGCGGAAACGGCTTTTCCGCATGTTTCTTCACGCAGGTCGCGAAAGGCTATGGATGCACTGGTCCGGTTGCCACGCCGCCTTCGGCCGCCTGCGGCAACGTCACCTTGAACTCGACCTTCGCCAGTTGTTCGGGCGCGCGGCCGACTTTGCGCAGGAACGGCAACCAGCGCGGATCGCTGCGGACATTGTCGAAAAACGGCTCGTAGACGATTTCCGACAGTCCGCCATCGTTGTATTGGTCGGCCTTGTCGAGCCACTCGAACGCTTTGTCCGCTTCGCCACGGAACGCGTAGGTATAGGCGATGTTGTACGAAGCCTCCGTTCCCAGCTTGGTGATCACATCGGACAGCGCGGCGTCTGCCTCCGCTTTGCGCCCGAGCGCGTAGTACGCAGCGGCGAGGCTGATGATCCGCCAGGTCTCGGACGATTCCGCCTGCGCATCGGTCAGGGCTCCAGCGGCATCACCCTTCGCGATCAGGCTCGCACTGATTATGTTGTGAGCGCCGTTGTATTGCGGACTGAGCGCAAGTGCCACGCGCATCGATGCAATGGCCTCGTCGTACTTGCGCGCGCGCGACAACAGGTCGCCGAGCCGATAGTGCACGCGCGCGCTGGCCGGATCATGTGCGGCGAGGTAGCGCATGACGGTGATGCCCGCGTCGACCTTGCCGACGCCGGCCAGGAACACCGCGGCATTGTAGAGCACGTCCGAGTTGGTCGGGTCGAGGGCAAGGGCCCGCTGGTAGTGCGCCGCAGCGGAGACAAAGTCGCGGTCGTAGATGTCTGTGATCCGCCCCGCGAGCGAGTGCGCGTTCGCATCGTCCGGAGCGAGCGCGAGCGCCCGTTCAATCGCGGCGCGGACATGCGGCAAACCTTCTTCTATTGACCGCTCGGAGGATGCCACCTGGTTCAGGGAGACCAGTGCCAGCGCATCCCAGGCCCGCACTTCGCCCGGCACGATGGCGACTGCCTGTTCGCACAGGATTCGCGCCTGCTTGTTGCCGGCTTCGTTGTTCTGCGCGATCAGCGCGTTCGCCTGCAGGATCAGCGGATAGATCCGCGGGTCGACGGGCTTCGCGGTCGGCACCGCGCCGAGCAGCGTGATCCGCAGCTTGTCGACCACGGCCGCAGCGATCTCGTCCTGCACCTTGAAGATATCGTCGAGCGTGCGGTCGTAGGTCTCGGACCACAGATGCGAGCTGTCGCTGGCGCGGATCAGCTGCACGGTGATGCGCACCTTGTCGCCGGCCTTGCGCACGCTGCCCTCGAGCACCGCCGCGACATGCAACGCGCGCGCGATCTCAGCGATCGGCGTGTCCTTGCCCTTGTACGAGAAACTCGACGTGCGCGCGATCACGCGCAGCTTCGGCACCTTGGCCAGCAGGTCCAGCAGCTCTTCGGTGATGCCGTCGGAAAAGTATTCCTGGTCCTTGCCCTGGCTGAGGTCCTGCAGCGGCAGCACGGCGATCGACGGATCCTGTTCGATCGACGGAATCGATGGCGGGCCGGCCGCGGCCACGCCGGTCGATGCGGCAGTTTCCGGCGCTGCCGCCCCCTTGGCCGCCGACGCTACGTTGGCCTGGTCCACCGCGCTGGCGATCTCGCGCGCATTGCGGCCCGGTGCGAGCACGAATTTGTCGACTGCAAAATAGGCGAGTGCGAGCACCAGCAACACCGTGATCGAGCGATCGATACGCTGCGCCGTCAGCGACGTGATCGAGGTGTGGTGGTCGACCTCGGACTCGCGCTTCAGCCCCTCTGGAGTCAGCTCGTAGATCCACGAGAACAGCAACGTCGGCACGAAGCCGATAGCGAGCAATACCACGAGGCTGCGCCCGATCCAGTCCGGCGCGCCGAACATCGGCAGCACCGTCCCGGCCACCTGCGTGATCAGCCACGCGCCGACGACATACAGCCCCGCCATGCGGATGACGTTGCGGCGCTTGAGTTCCTCGAACAGCGACATCGGCGGTCGGCTCCCCTTGTCCCCTAATGATGGCAGATTCGGGCGGCAGCAGTCACGGTGCCTCTCATCTCCAGCCTGCTGCATGCAAGCGAGCGCGTGCAACCTTCGTTGATGTGTCCGGAAAATTCCGGGAAGCTCGCGCGCACTTCGCGCCGCGAGTTCCGATCAGCTGGCCCAGTGCATCAGGCCCAGGACCAGCGCGGCGAGAAACACGGTTTCCAGAATCATGAGCACGACCGGCCTGATGCCGACGGTGGCCACCTCGCGCAACTGGGACTTCATTCCGATTGCGGCCATCGCCGTGAGCAGGCACCAGCGCGACGCATCGTTGCCGAAATCCTGAATGGATGCCGGCACCCAGCCGGTGCTGTTGAGCAGCACGAGCAGCGCGAATGCCACGGCGAATCCAGGCAACAGCGGCGGTCGCGGGCCTTCGGCGACTTCGCCTTGGCCAGCGCGACGCGAGGCCAGCACGGCGAATACGATCACCGGCAGCAGCATCGACACACGCATCAGTTTGACCAGCGTCGCCGCGTCGCCGGTCTCGCGCGAGATGCTGTAGCCCGCGCCGACGACCTGTGCCACGTCGTGAATCGTGCCGCCGAGAAAAATGCCGGCCTGCACCGGCGTGAGGTCGAGCGCATGCACGATCATCGGGTACGCGATCATGGCGATTGTCGACAGTGCGCTGACGCCGATCACAGTGAACAGTGTCGCGCGTTCCTTGAGCGGATGGCCTGGCAGCGCCGCAGCGAGTGCGAGCGCTGCCGACGCACCGCAGATCGCGGTCGCGCCGCCGGTCAGCAAACCGAACAGACCGCGGAAGCCGAACAGGCGCGCGACGACCATCGACACACCGATCGTCAGCGTCACCGAAACCACGACCAGCAGCAGCGGCTGCCAGCCCATGGCCATCACTTGGAAGATTGTGATGCGCAGCCCGAGCAGCGCGACGCCGACACGCAGCACACTGCGAGCGGAAAAACCAATGCCGGCCGTGCAGCGCCCCTCGGCGCCGAGAAAGTTCATCGCCATGCCGAGCAGCAGCGCGAACAGCATCGCCGGTGCGCCGTAATGTTGCGACAGGAAAGCGGCCGCTGCAGCGACGACTGCGCTGGCCAGCAGGCCGGGAAAAAGCTCGCGCCCACGCTCGCGCACGGCGCGCATTCGGATCGCTATCATTTTCTTTCCTGTTTGCCGCGAGTGCTACGTGGTCGGCAGCTCGTGGTCCTTGAAACGTTCGCGGAGCACGTTCTTCTGGACCTTGCCGGTGGCGCCGAGCGGGATGTTGTCGACGAACACGACATCGTCGGGGATCCACCACTTGGCGACCTTGCCCTCGTAGTGGCGCAGCAGTTGCTCGCGCGTGAGTTCGCCACCCGGCGCCTTGACCACGACCAGCAGCGGACGCTCGTCCCATTTCGGGTGCTTTGCACCGATACATGCCGCCATCGCCACCGCCGGGTGCGCGAGCGCCACGCTCTCGAGTTCGATCGAGCCGATCCACTCACCGCCGGACTTGATCAGATCCTTGCAGCGGTCGGTGATCTGCATGAAGCCGTCGGTGTCGATCGTTGCGACGTCGCCGGTCGGAAACCAGCCGTCCAAAAGTGGCGTGGGTCCGTTCGACTTGAAGTAGTCGGAGACGATCCACGGCCCGCGCACCAGCAGCTCGCCGGAAGTCTTGCCGTCCTGCGGCAGTTCGTCGCCGCTGTCGTCGACGATCTTCATGTCGACGCCGAACACGGCGCGACCCTGCTTGGCCTGCACGGCGAGCCGTTGTTCGGCCTCAAGCGCGAGCTGCGCCGGCTTGAGCGAACACACGGTCCCGAGCGGACTCGTCTCGGTCATGCCCCACGCGTGCAGCACCTGCACGTCGTAGCGCTCCTGGAACGCGCGCATCATCGCCGGAGGGCAGGCAGAGCCGCCGATCACCGTGCGCCGCATTGTGCGAAAGCCAAGGCCATTGGCCTCGACGTGGGCGAGCAAACCCTTCCACACCGTCGGCACGCCGGCCGAGAGCGTGACCGATTCGTCTTCGAACAGTTCATGCAGTGAGCGGCCGTCGAGCCATGGTCCAGGGAAGACCAGCTTCGCGCCGACCATGCACGCGACGTACGGCACGCCCCACGCGTTCACGTGAAACATCGGCACCACCGGCAGGATCGTGTCGCGCGCCGAGCAGCCGAACGCGTCGGGCAGCGCAGCGGCCCACGCGTGAAGCAGCGTCGAGCGGTGGCTGTACAGCACGCCCTTCGGATTGCCGGTCGTACCGGACGTGTAGCACAGCGTCGCCGCCGAATTCTCGTCCAGCGCGGGCCACTCGTACTGCGCCGGCTGGGATTTGATCAGGTCTTCGTAGCACAGCAGGCCCGGAATCGTCGTCGTCGCCGGCATATGCTTGCGGTCGGTCATTGCGACAAAGTGCCGCACCGTGCCGACGCGCTGCGCGATCGCCTCGACCAGCGGCAGGAAGGTGAGATCGAAGAACAGCACGCGGTCTTCCGCGTGGTCCGCAATCCATACGACCTGATCGGGGTGCAGGCGCGGATTCAGCGTGTGCAGCACACGGCCGGACCCGGCGGCGGCGTAGTACAACTCCATGTGCCGGTAGCCGTTCCAAGCCAGCGTCGCCACGCGCTCGCCGGGCTCGAGCCCGAACGCAATGAGCGCTCTGGCGAGCTGCCGAGCACGTTGGCCGAGTTCGCGGTAGGTGTAACGATGCATGTCGCCTTCGACGCGACGCGAGACGATTTCCTGCGTGGCGTGATGGCGCTCCGCGTGACGCAGAAGCATCGAAACCAGCAGCGGCTGCTGCATCATTCTGCCGGTCATCGGACTTCCCCGAGCGCGGTGCCGCCGGTGGCACCCGCGTCCGTCGATCCGGATTCGATGCGCACCGCACCGAATCGCTGCATGTCGCTCTCGTAGCTGCGCGCCGCTCCCACGAACAGCAGCGCCGACACGACACCCAGTGCGGAGATCGCTGTCAGGGCCGACTCGAGGCCGAAGGCGTCCGACAGCGCGCCCGCGAGGAACGGGCCGATGGCCAGGCCGAACAGGTTCTGGAACAGCGACAACACCGCTGCGCCGGTCGCACGCACGCCGGGGTGCGCGACATCGATCACGACCGCCGACGCTGGTCCGACGCTGCAGGTCATCAGGAATCCACCGAGCGCGATCAGCGCGAACTGCATCTTCGGCGCAAGCGCGATGCCGGCCGCGTGCGCGCCGAACGTCGGCAGCAGCACCAGCGTCGTCGCGACGCAGATCACGGCGACCGCGTGGAGCTTCATGCGCGCGCGCACTGCGCCGCAACGGTCGGCGACGGCGCCCCACACGACAGTGCCGGCGGCGCCGCACAGCACGACGAGCGCGGCCTTGATCGCTGCCTGGTCGGGCGCAATACCGTGGACGCGGTTGAGATAGCTCGGCAGCCATGCCCACACCGCAGATACCACGATGAGCTGGACGGCCGCGCCGGCGCACACCCACAACAGGGTGCGCGTGCGGGCGAGCACGCCGATGATGTGTTTCAGCGCATTGCCGGGCGTGTGCGTCGCGCGCGTCAGTTGCGGCGTCAGGTCAACCGTGCGGTAGTCGCGCACGAAAAGATACAGCAGCGCCAGCAGCAGGCCGGGGACACCGACCACGCCGAACGCGGCCTTCCAGCCCCAGCGCGCGGCGATCACCCCGCCGAGCAGGACGCCCAGCACCGAGCCAACCGACGCCGCGGCGAAGAACGCCGACAGCAGCGCCGAGCGCATGCGCACCGGGAACACGCTGGCGATCAGCGCTGCGCCGACCGAGCCGTAGCCCGCTTCGCCCACGCCGACCACTGCGCGCGCGGTGAATAGCGGTGCGTAGCTGCGCGTGAACATGCACGAGATCGTCGCCAGGCTCCACGACAGCGCCATCGCGACGATGCTCTTCACGCGGCTGTAGCGATCGGCAAGAAGCGCCACCGGCAACCCGGCCAGCGCCACCGTGACCGACACGACGGAGACCAGCAAGCCGAGCTGCTTGTCGGACAGCGCCCACTCGGCCTTGAGGTAGGGGAATAGCGAGACGATGACCTGGCGGTCGATGTAGTCGAACAGCATCAGGCCCATCGTCATCGCGAATGCGAACCACGCCGCGCCGCGGCCGATGATGTATTCGTCCTGCGCGCCAGCCGGCGCAGCGGTCATGTTGAGATTCATGGCACCAGCACCGTGGCGCCGACCGTCTTGCGCGACTCGAGCGCGCGATGCGCCTCGGCGGCATCGGCCAGTGCGAAAACCTGGCGCGGCTCGCTCGTGATCTTGCCGGCGAGGACCAGGTCGAACAGTTCGGCGGCCATCGCCAGCATTTTCGAGCGCGGCGTCGCATAGTGGATCATCGCCGGTCGCGTTACCCACAGCGAACCCTTGACCGCGAGCAGCGTGGTGTCGATGACTACCGGTCCCGAGGTCGTACCATTGCTGACCAGCGTGCCGCGCGGCTGCAGGCTGTTGAGCGACGCCTCCAGCGTGTCCTTGCCGACCGAGTCGTACACCACCGGCACGCCCTTGCCGCCGGTGATCTCGCGTACGCGTTCGGCGATGTTTTCGCGCGTGGTGACGATCGCGTGCGCGCAACCGTTCTCACGGGCGATCGCGGCCTTCTCGTCGGAGCTGACCGTGCCGATCATCGTGACGCCCAACGCGCGCGCCCACTGGCAGGCGATCAGGCCTACGCCGCCGGCAGCGGCGTGGTACAGGATCGTCTCGCCACCGGACAGCGGGTAGACCTGGCGGAACAGGTACTGCGCGGTCATGCCCTTCATCATGAGCGTCGCGGCGGTGCGGTCCGCAATGCCCTCGGGCAGCGGAATCAGCACGTCGGCCGGCATTACGCGGACGTCTGCATACGCGCCTTGCGGCCCGAGCAGATAGCCGACGCGGTCACCGACACGAATGTCGGTTACGCCATCGCCCACGGCCTCGACGACGCCGACCGCGTCGGAGCCCAGGCCATTGGGCAACGGCAACGGATAACGCCCCGTGCGGAAGTACACGTCGATGTAGTTGACCGCGATGCAGGTGTGGCGGACGCGCGCTTGACCGGGGCCGGGATCACCGACTTCGACCGTCTGCAGCGTGAGCACTTCGGGTCCGCCGGTGCGGTCGAATCGAATGGCCTTGGACATGATGTTTCTCTTGAGTCGATAAGGAATGGCGCGCGTCGAGCGCGCGCCGGGTCAGTCAGGAAATGGCTGCGCGTTGAGCCATGAAGGCGAACACTTTCTCTGCGCGTGGGCGCAGGGCGGCGAGTTCGGCGATGTAGGTCTCGGCCTGCGGCCAGGCGCCGAAACCCGATGCGGGGTTGAGGTGCCCGACTGCGCCGATGTCGACGAAGCGGCTGCCCCATGCGTGCGCCAGTTCGGCGACGCGCTCGATCCGCGCGAGCGGATCGTTGCGGCTGGCGGCGACGATGCTGGGGAACGGCAGCGGCTGGCGCGGAACCGGCAGCCAGCCGCCGGCGCGCAATTCCTTCAAGGTCGGGTAGCCGTCCGGCAGCGGCTGCTCGAAATCCGGCGGTGTCGCCAGCAGCGCGGCGCGGATCGGCCAGCGGTGCGTGCGCGCCCAGCGGGCGAACATGATCACGCCACCGCTGTGCGCGACGACGATCGGCGGTTCCGGAATCGCGGCCAGAGCGCGGTCGATCGCTTCGACGCGCCGCGCACAGTTGAGGTCATCGCGGCCCATCGGCGGCACGCTGCACACCGGACGGCCGCGCGCCTCGAGCTCGCGCGCCAGCTCCGTCTGCCAGTGCGCGTCGACGTGGTCGCGCAGGCCCGGGATGATGAGGATGGTCGGCACGCTCATGCTCACGCGGCCGCCTTGCGCAGGTAGCCTTGCTGCCCGCCCTTGGGATTGGGCGCGAAGCCGTTGGCTGCCAGCGTTTCCTCGACGGTGTCGTAGAACACGCCGATCTTGAGTATCTCGCGGGCTTCTTTGCCGTTGGCGATCTCGCGGCCGAACTCGCGCGAGATGCGCACCAGCTGTTCGATCTGCTGTACCGACGTCATCTTCCCGGTGCGCGTCTGGTTCCACAGGTTGTCCTCGATGCCGCAACGCACATGCAGGCCCATCGCGATGCCCATCATGTTGATCGGCAGCGTGTTGAGCATGCTGCTCTCGACGGTCAGCATCGCGCCATCGGGAATGGCGCGCAGGAAGTTGGCCAGGTTGTAGATGTTCGGCGCGTCCATGCCGCCGCCGATCGCCACCCAGTTGCACACCAGCGGGCCCTTGTAGATGCCGCGGCGGATCAGGCGCTCGACGGTCTCGTAGCTGTTGATGTTGTAGAACTGGAAGGCGCTCTGGATGCCGGCCTTCGTGAGGCGCTGCACATGCTCCTCGAAAAAGCTCGGCGTCGAGGGCACGATCATGTTCGAGTAGGCGCGGAAGCCATCCGGCTCGGCGAGCGAGGTACCGGCGATGTCCTTGATGTCCATCTGTTCGATGACGTTCATCTGCGAGGTATTGACCGTCACGGTCACCTGATCCGGCTTCGGCTCGAGCTCCGCCAGCATGTGGCGGGTGTCGTCGGACAGCCATTTGGCGGCCGCGCCGTCGCTCTCGGGGGCGAAGGAGATCGAGCCGCCGACCTGGATGATCATCTCCGGCACGGCCTTGCGCACGCCGGCGATCAGTTCGTTGAACATCGACAGGCGCTTGCTGCCTTTGCCGTCGAGCTCGCGCACGTGCAGGTGCAGCACCGCAGCGCCAGCGTTGTAGCAATCGACCGCTTTCTGGATCTGCGCTTCCATCTTCACCGGAATGTCTTCGGGAAAGTCCGACGGAATCCATTCCGGACCGTAGGGCGCAGCGGTGATGACAAGCTTTTCCTGATTCTCGGGGAACAGGGATCCGTCGAGGAAGTTCATGAGGTGTCCTTGGGAAATGATGAGGCAGAGGTTGAACGAAGGCGCGTGTCAGTACGGCGTGTCGCCAATGATTCCGGCGCGCTCCATCTTGCGATGACATGGCGGGTAATCCATGACCGCGTAGTGCTGCGTCGCGCGGTTGTCCCAGAACGCGACGCTGTTCGGACGCCAGCGAAAGCGCACCTGGTATTCGGGGATGTACGCCTGGCTGATCAGATACGAGAGGAGCTGCGCGGCGCCGGGCGCGTAGTCCTGGCCGACACGCACGTTATTCGGCGTGTGGAAGTTGGTGAAGTGGGTCGTGAACGCGTTGACGAACAGCACCTTCTCGCCGGTGTCCGGGTGCGTGCGCACGACCGGATGCTCGGCGTCGGGGAACTGCGCCTTCAGCGCAAGGCGCTTCTCCGGCGGCATCGCGGCGCCGAACGTCGCTTCGATGCTGTGGCGCGCGCGCAGGCCGGCGATCTGTTCCTTGATGTGTGTTGGCAGTCGTGCGTACGCCTCGACCATGTTGACCCACATCGTGTCGCCGCCGACCGGCGGGCACTCCACGCAGCGCAGCACGCAGCCGAACGGCGGCTTCTCGCGCCAGGTGGCGTCGGTGTGCCATGCGTTCTCGTAGCGGTCGTTCGGAGCGTCCGGCGACTTGTAGATGCGCACCAATCCAGGATGGTCGGGGTCGCTGCCGGCGACCGGATGGTCCTCGAGCGCGCCGAAGTGGCGCGCGAAGGCGACGTGCTCGGCGCGCGTGATATCCTGATCGCGGAAGAACAGCACGCGATGCTCGAGCAAAAGGGACCGGATCTCTGCAATGATCGCGGGGTCACGCGACGCGGCGCCGAGGTTCACGTTCGACAGCTCGGCCCCGATCGTGCAGGTAAGCGGTTCGACCTTGATGCTCGACTTGAGCGAGCCCGCGGCGACCACGGCGGGTGCGCCTGCGCCGGAAGACGCGTTGCTGGGGGTTGTCATGGTCGGCTCCTCGGGATCATTACGGCGCTAGTCTAGGCCCCGGTGCCTTACGTCTACCCCCCCTCCCAGAGGGGGCCGGGCCTCAAGCGCCGGGTTCGAGCAGGCCCAGAAGGTGTGCGCGGCGGACTACCTGCTTGCGCGTGCCCGCCGCCAGCTTTCCAAACACGTTCTTCAGGTGCCATTTGATCGTCTCTTCGCCGATCTGCATGGCCATCGCGATCTCCTTGTTCGACAGGTTGCGCGCGAGCAGTTCCAGCACTTTGCGCTCCTTCGGCGTCAGCGCCATGCTCGGGTTCATGCGTGGTTGGATCGCCTGGCGCGACGCGGCCGCCGGCTGCAGTCGCAAATCTGCCGCGTGCGCATCGCGCTGCATACCCGCCGCAGCTACGCGCGCCGCCCATTCTCCCAGCGCGGGGTGGGCGTCCGCGAACGGCCGGGCGAGTCCCAACGCCGCCGCGAGGTCCATCGCTTCGCGCAACAGCGATTCCGCTTCGCCGCCGTCGCGATCGAGCGCGAATGCACGCAGGCCCATCACCTCGATGCGCACCCGGCCAAGGCCCATGGCTTCCGCAAGTACATTGGCGCGCGCCAGCGGTTCCAGGGCGCGGACCCATTCCTGCGCGGCGATCGCCGCGCAGGCCGCGGCCATTTGCCGAAGCAGCTCGACATTGCGCTGCCAGAGCCGGCCCTGCGGGACATCGTCGCGCGCGAGGATCGCATCGATACGCTCGCACAGCGTGCGGCAGGTTTCAGCGCGGAAGCGCTGCGCGTGCATGCGCACTTGTTCGGCCAGGCTCGCGATGGCCAGCCGCGGCAGGTTGCGCGCTTCGCCCGCCGCGCGCAGCCCTTCCAGCAGTTCGAGCGCGCGATGATCGGCGCCTTCGGCGGCGGCGATGCGGGCCGCCGTGCGATAGCCAAGGTACACGGCGTCCGGCAGTCCCGTGCGTTCCAGCACATCGAGCCGGTTGGCCAGCAGTGCGATCGCGTCCTGCGGACGGTCCTGCTCCCAGACCGCTGCGGCGAGCAGCGCCGCCAGCATGCAGACCAGCGGATCGCGGCGGCCAAGTTCGCCCTCGGCCGCGGCGAGGGCGGGTCGCAACAGGCTTTCGGTCAATCGCACCTGTCCTTCCCACAGGTAGCTCAGCGCGGTGACGAAGTCGCCCCAGCGCGCCAGGTGCACGAAGCTGCCGCCGAAATCACCGCGCGGCGCCTGCTGCTGACAGCGCCGCGCGCCGGCCGGATCGCCCTCGAACAGGGCGCGGAACGCGCGCCGGTTCGCGTGGATGTGGAGCAGCAGCGGATCGGTCAGCGGCGGCGATTCGGCCCACGGGTCGTGCAGCTCGGCGTAGCGATCGGGATCGTCCGCCAGCCCCGCGCCACCGCTCAGGATCAACGCACACTCGCAGCGCAGCGAAGCGTCGTCGCCGGCGTGAGCGAGGATCCGGCTTACGAATTCTTCGGCTTCGCGATGCCGGCCGCTCACGGCGAGCGCCCAGGCCGCGGCGAGCAGCAGTCGCGGACGCCGGTCGAGCTCCGCGGCCGGCAGCTGCGCGAGCCAGTCGAGTACTCTGGCAACATGGCCGTGGCGCATCATGCCCTCGTACAGGCCGCGCTCGGCGAGGTCGTACGCAGCATCGAACTGGCCTGCGGCGAGGGCGTGGCGCGCGGCTTCGTCGAGCAACCCGCGGCGAGCCAGCCATGCCGATGCGCGCGCGTGCAGCGTGATCTGCTCTTCGCTGCCGCACGCGGCGGCGCGCGCGCGCAACACGTCGCGAGCCAGCGTGTGCATGCGCAACCACTCGCCGTCCTCGCTCGGCGCGAGAATCGGCGTCTCGCGCGCGAGTCGCGCGAGCCGGTCGGCGGCATCGTCCGATCCGATGAGCGCGTTGCACAGATCCGGGTGCAGGTTGTCGACGAGCGCGATGCGCGCGAGGAACGCGGCATCGTCAGGCCGCAAGTTCGCAACCAGCAGATCGACGAAGCGGTCGTGGACCTCGCCCACGCCCGCCGCCATTGCCTTGAGCAGCGCAGCCGGGTCGGCGCCACGCGCGACCGCGGACAGCGTGAGCTGAAGGCCGAGCGGCCAGCCTTCGGTTTTTTCGTGCAGGCGCGCCGCGATGTCCGCGTCCATGCGCTGCCCGAGGCGCTGCCGCGCGAGCGCGAGCGTCTCTTCGAGCGTGAAGCGCAGGGTCTCGGTGCCGACCACGGCGCACTGGCCGTAGGCGGTGAGGTCGTCGACGCCGAGCTCGCACTCGGGACGCGACGCGACCACGATGCGCAGGTTCGGCGGCGCGTTGTGCATCGCGTAGGACAGCGTCTCGCGCGATGCATCGGGCAGCCGTTCTGCATCTTCGACGATGAGTACGATGTCCATCGCCGACAGCGCCACCTCGGCGAGCCACACGGTGATGCCTTCCAGTGCGGGCGCGGCGGAGCCCTCGAGCAGCGTATGCCCGAACGTCTGGCGGCCGGAGCCGACCCGGATTGCGAGCGCGAGGCCCCGTACGAAGCGTTCGGGGTTGTCGTCGGCCTGCGACGACAGCCAGCCCACGACAGCGCCGCGCGACAGGTGTTCGATCCGCCATTGCGCGAGCAGCGAAGTCTTGCCGAAGCCGGCCGCGGCCTGCACGACGATCGCCCAGCAGCCGCGGAACTGTGGCCCGTCAGCGCGCAGGCGCTGCCGCGCCAGCAGGTCCCTGGGCGCGCGCGGTGGCGTGATTTTCAGGACCAGAGCCGGCTCGGCGACAGCGGCGCGCGGCGCAGCGGTGGCGGCCAAGCGAAGTCTCCGTACTGGGTCCAGTTGTGCGGCAGCAAGCATAGTGCAAAATCAGCACTGGCGAGAGTGAATTCAATGGTCGGTGTCGTCTACGAAGGTTCGTGCCATTGCGGGGCCATCGGCTTTCGCTATCACACGGCACGCGACCCTGGTTCCTGGAGCGTCCGCGGCTGTCAATGCGCCTTCTGCAGAGCCCATCAAGTTATGAGCACGTCGGACCCACAGGGCCGCATCGAGTTCATGGCGGTCAGGCCAGCGCTCCTGAGCAAATATCGCTTTGCTCAGCGCACCGCTGATTTCTTGGTTTGCCGCCGGTGCGGCGTCTACATCGGTGCCGTGATCGAGACCCCAAGAGGCCTGTTCGGCATCATCAACGTCAATTCGCTCAACCCGATTCCAGCCGAGATCGCGTCGCCAGTGCCGATGGAATACGGGGTAGAGTCATATGCGCAACGCATTGCGCGGCGCGAGCAGCGTTGGTCGCATGTCAGCAGCGTCGACATCCAACTCCCGTGATGGCCTGCGCTACCATCATGCTGTATGCGGCAGCGACCGCTCGAGTCAGGCGTCTGGCCCGTGATTCAGAGTCGAAGCAAACTGGGTAGGCTCGATCGAATCGCCGCGCTGCTTCTTGCGCTGGTTTGGTTGAGCGCAGGCCTCGGAGCCATCGGTCTTGGTTTCGTTCGAAGCCAATGGCTGGCCGCCGTTTGCGGGCTCTTGGCTACTATTTACGGGGTCCTTTGGCTGCGTGTCGTTTTTCGTTCGCGATTACTCTCGTGGCGCGAACTCATTGCTCCCTGGCGCGCTGCTGCACACTCGTCACACTCGGAGCCCGACCGCTGATTCAACGCGACCGCGATGTCGGCAGACAACTCGACGCCTTGTGCGGCGAAGCAACTCAAGCGTCAGCCTTTGCAATGGCGGCGTGCGGACAAGATGCTTCCAGGAAGCCTGCTGCGTCCGCGGAGCAATCCGGCAACATGCAGGCGTGCATTCAAGCTGATTATTCGTTCGAGCGGACTGCAGCGCTGGCCTGCGGTACCATCATTCCGTGCGCGCAGCCGCCGCGCGACTCAAGCGCCGGGCCTCGCCGCGCACGCTGGTGGCCCAACCGATGTGAACGTAGAACACAAGGAGCACGTACATGAAGTACAAAGGCAGTTGCCACTGCGGCGGTGTTGCATTTGAAGTCGAGGGCGAGATTAAAGGAGCCGTTGCGTGCAATTGCTCAATCTGCCAGCGCCGGGGCTCACTGCTTTGGTTCGTGCCGCGAGACCAGCTCCATCTGCTGACACCGGAAGAGGCGGCGCGCACATACACGTTCAACAAGCACGCGATCAAGCACAGGTTCTGTCCCGTCTGTGGCATTCATCCGTACGGTGAGGGGACCGATCGGAAGGGCCAGGCAACGGCGGCCGTCAACATTCTCTGCCTGGAAGGCATCGATCTTTCGGCCGTACCGGTGCAGAACTACGACGGCCGTTCGCTATAGGGCGATGGCTAGGGAGACAGCACGGTCCTGAATGCCGGGAATGTTTTCCCCCGTCAGCTAATTTTGCCGGTCTGGCGCCGGGCAAGGTCGCACTTTGGTGCTATCTGATGAGGTGTTGCGTCGATCGCTCACCGGCCTGCGCGCGTTGACGTCGACGTCAGACACCACCGCGTGCTCGGGCCCAGATGTCGCACCCGGCTTCCCCGCTTCGTTCCACGGCTAAAGTCGCAAGGTTTTCACGCTTTGCGCATTTGCAGGGACTGTCCAAATCTTCGTGCAGCACTGGAGAAATTCATGGCGAGAGACATCATCAAGACGACCCGCGCCCCGGCGGCACCGCCGACCTACAGCCAGGCGGTACGCGCAGCAGGTCTTGTCTTTGTCTCCGGCACGGGACCGTACGATCCAGCGAGCGGAAAAATTGTCGGCGAGACGATTCAGGAACAGACGAGGCAGTGCCTGACGAATGTATCTGCCATCCTCGAGGCAGCCGGTAGCTCGCTCGATCGAATCGCGAGTGCCACCGTCATACTTCTCGAGGAAGCAGACTTCGCCGGAATGAACGAAGAGTGGGCCAGGTGGTTCCCCGCGAACCCGCCAGCGCGGCAGGGGGCGAAGCTGCCGGTCCGCATTCCCGGCATGCGCGTGTCGATTGCCGCCATCGCCGAAGGCTGACACACTCGTCGGATGCGCGCGCTGCGCAACGCTCACGACAACGTCACGCTGCGAATGCCTGGAGTGATCCAGTGAAACACGTGCTTGGATTGGACCACGTTCAGGTCGCCATTCCGCGAGGCGAGGAAGACCGCGCGCGCGTGTTCTATTCCGGCCTTCTTGGACTCGAAGAAATCCCGAAGCCGGGCGCCACGGCCCAGCGCGGTGGAGCCTGGTTCCAATGCGGTCCCTTGCAGCTCCACCTCGGCGTCGAAGAACCATTCGCGCCGGCGCGCAAGGCGCATCCCGCGTTGCGTATCCGCGGGTACGGAGAACTCCTCGCGAAATTGACTGCTGCGGGATACCGGGTCGTGGAGGATACGAGCCTTCCCGATGTACGACGTTTCTTCGTTTCGGATCCGTTTGGAAACCGAGTCGAACTGATAGATGGCGAAAATGCGGCCGTCGGTCCATGAACTGGAATTTTTGAATCCGACTCACAGGTCACGGCGGCGCATGAACCGATTGTTCTACGTCCTGCTCGCAACGCTGACCGCGACAAGCAATGCTCATGCCGCGGAATCGGCGCCGGAAGCGCTGTTGAAGAAAATCGGATCACTGGCCGGCTCGAACAGCCAGGACTGCGGGTCTGTTGCACAGCCCGGTGATCGTGGTGCAGCTTTCGGATGCGCCGCGCGCGTCGCCGAATCAGGTAGGGCGTATCGATTCGCAGTTCAGTTGCAAAGTTCGGAGTCGCTCATCTGGCAAGGTGCCGCACGCGATGAGAGTGGCAGGCTCTGGGTAGTGTTCTACGACTCGAACCGTTCCGACGGCCCAGCCGCTGGCCCCACGCTGAGCGTGCTGCGGTGTCGCGAGATCGTCCTTGCGCAGCGCAGCAACGATGACCTCGAGTGCAAACCCTTTACCGGTGACCCATGACGATGCCACTGCGGCGTACGGTAGTATCATGTCGTGCGCGGCACTGGCCGCCTGGTTCCAGCAGCAAACGGCGATGGTGCGTTTGATCGATCCGCTGGCCGAGTACCCGGCAACGTCGGTTGTCGCAGGAGCTTTCGCGCTCCTCGTTGCCGCTGCGTGGTTCGCTGCGCTGCCCGGCATTTCGGTCGCCGTTGCCTACTATGGCGCCGTGCTGCTGTCCGAACGCCTGTATTGCCGCTGGCGCGCATCGGGCAGCAGGCGTCATCGCTCCTTGCGCCTCCTTGGTCTCGCACTGACGTGGCTCAGCGTGCTGGCATATTCCGCCCTGCTGTTGCCATCGAACCTCGGCACGGCAGTCATCTGACCATTCGCTCGACGCGAGCGTGACGCGACGCCGCGACGACCCGCCCCTTGCGGCATGGTGCGCGCACGCGGGGTGCGGTCGGCGACCACGACAAGGCGATGCGCTAAGCTTGCACCTCGCGCGCGTCGAATCCCGGCGCGACACGGCAAACAACCTGGGGCAACAATGAATTTTCCGGCGATCGTGGTGGCGGCGGTTTCGAGTTTTCTCCTCGGCGGCCTGTGGTATTCCCCGATGCTGTTCGGCCGCACGTGGAACCGTGAGAACGGCGGCCAGCCGAAATCCGGGCACCCGGCCAAGGTCTTCGGCATCAGCTTCGTCTTCTCGGTGGTTGCGGCATTTGCCTTTGCCACACTGCTCGGTCCGGCGCCCGTCCTGCAGGCGGCGCTATCGACGGGACTCCTTGTCGGACTTGGCTTTGTTGCGGCGAGCTTCGGCATCAATTACCAGTTCGCCCAACGATCCTTCAGGCTCTGGCTCATCGATGGCGGCTATCACACGGTGCAGTTCGTGCTCTTCGGCCTGGTCCTCGGACTGTGGCACTGACTTACCGTTGCGCTTGACTCGTATAGGTTGGGTGATTGACCAGCACTTCGCGCCGCGACTGACGACGCGATAGTTCATTCGTGACGGACTCTCCGCGGAGCCGCACCTTGCTCGGACGCGCGTGAGTCGGCTGCCTGCGCCGGCTGCCTATCTTGTCGCTGCCGCCCGGCGCCAGCCGGCGGGCGGCATGCCGAATTCGCGCTTGAACGCGCGATTGAAGGCCGCTTCGGATTCATAACCACTGCGCTCGGCGACACGCACGACGGCGTCGCGGCCCGAGCGCAACATGTGCGCAGCCAGGGCCAGGCGCCAACGCATCAGATACTGGATCGGCGGTTCGCCGACCAGCGCGGCGAATCGTTCGGCGAGCGCCGAGCGCGACAACGCGACCTCGCGCGCCAGCTCGTCCACCGTCCAGCCACGGCCGGGATCGTGGTGCAACAGCGCCAGCGCGCGGCCGACCTGCGCGTCGCGCACGCCGGCGAGCCAGCCTTTACCGTCGGGCGGCAGGCTCTCGACGTAACGGCGCAGCGCCTCGACGAGCATGAGTTCGGACAGCTTGGCGAGCAGCGAGCCGCTGCCCGGGCGCTCGCCGGAGGACTCGCGCACGCCCATGCGCAACAACTCGCGAAGCGCAGCCGAGGCCGGTCCGTCGCCGATCGGGATCAGCAACGCGCGCGGCAGCGCTTCGAGCAGCGGCCGGCAAACGCTGCGGCTGCACGCGACATAACCGCAGACGAAACGCGTGATCTCGCCGCCGCCGCCGGCGCGCAGCGGGACGAGGCCGCCGCGAGCGAGCGCTTCAGGCTCGAGAAACTTCTCCGTGGCGACCGCTTCGAGGCGCAGATCAGTACCCATGATGTGCTTGTCGTCCTGCGGCAGCAGGACCAGATCGCCGGCGCGCGCTTCGAGCACGTCACCGCCGGAGGCAAGGCGCACCTTGCAGTGACCCTCGATGAGAAAATGGAAGAACATGACGTGCTCGGCGCCGGCGAGCTGATCGCTCGCCGTTTCGATGCCGTATTTCGCCTGGACGCACCATGGCGCCGAGAACTCCGCGTCGCGGTAGACGGCGCCTTCGAGGCGCACCGATTTCAGGACGTCCGACAAAGCATCCATGGCGTTCCGGTCAAATATCGCGGAGTCCGGGGAAATCCCTGCTCCCGCAGGGCGGTTTCCACGCGCTTCGCCTGTCGCAAGTCGTTCCCGAATTGCGTTCTGCGAACCTGCACATGGCGAAAAAGGTGGCGCTCCGGACAAGAATCGCGGAGTTCCTGCCAAGACCCGATGTGCGACTTCCCAGAATACTAGCATCGTGCGAGGCGCGCCAATGCGCGCTTCCCGCTGACCCGTTTTCCGCAATACGAGGAGCTTACGGAAATGTCCGCAGTAGGTTTTTCGACGGCCGCGCCGACGATCGATCTTTCCGCCGTCAAAGCGCGCCAGCAGGCCGCATGGTCGACGGGCGACTACGCCGTCGTCGGAACCACGCTGCAATCCGTCGGAGAGGATCTCTGCGAAGCGCTGGACCTGCGCTCAGGCTCGCGCGTGCTCGACGTCGCGGCCGGTAACGGCAATGCCACGCTGGCGGCGGCGCGGCGCTGGTGCGACGTGACGTCCACCGACTACGTGCCCGCACTGCTCGAATCCGGTCGCGCGCGTGCGCAGGCCGAGGGCCACTCGATCGCTTTCCAGCAGGCCGATGCCGAGAATCTGCCGTTCGCCGACGGCTCGTTCGATGTCGTGCTGTCGACATTCGGCGTGATGTTCACGCCGAACCAGGAAAAAGCCGCCGCGGAACTGGCGCGTGTGTGCAAATCCGGTGGCAGCATCGGCTTGGCCAACTGGACGCCGGACAGTTTCATCGGCCAGGTGTTCAAAACCATCGGCAAGTACATTCCGCCCGCAGCGGGCGTGAAGTCGCCGGCGCTGTGGGGCACGCATGCGCGCATCACCGAGTTGTTCGGAGACAGCGCGCTGAAGATCACTACGGTCAACCGCACGTTCAACTTCCGCTACTGCTCGCCGGCACACTGGATCGACGTGTTCCGTACGTTCTACGGACCGATGAACAAGGCGTTCGCGGCGCTCGACGCCTGGAAGCAGGCCGATTTCAACCGTGACCTGATGGCGCTGCTGCACAGCCGCAACCGCTCCGGCGACGGCACCTTGGTGGTGCCGAGCGAATATCTCGAGGT
>Ga0157375_10000106_pt1 | contig 82080 bp, 62 predicted proteins | sample M35metaG_FD_115311 | JGI IMG/M metagenome (GOLD analysis project Ga0157375, IMG submission 115311) | Miscanthus rhizosphere microbial communities from Kellogg Biological Station, Michigan, USA - M3-5 metaG | ecosystem: Host-associated > Plants > Roots > Rhizosphere > Soil | place: USA: Michigan... | reverse complement strand
CGCGGCCCTGGAAGACTTCCTGGAACTTCGGATCGAGCAGGCCGGTCATGGCCAGCTTCATCTCGTCGACCAGGTTGTAGATGACGGTGTAGAGGCGGACGTCGATGCCTTCCTTCTCCGCCAACTCGCCGGCCGAACGCTCGGGACGAACGTTGAAGCCGACCACGATCGCGTCGGATGCCGATGCGAGCAGGATGTCGTTCGTCGAAATCGCGCCGACCGAGGCGTGGATGACGTTGACCTTGACCTCGGAGGTGGAGAGCTTGCGCATCGTGTCGCCGAGCACTTCGACAGAGCCCTGCACGTCGGCCTTGAGGATGAGATTGAGCTCTTTGGCCGTGCCTTGCTGCATGCGCTGGAAGAGTTGATCGAGCGACATGCGCGAGGTCTTGCCCTGCGACATCTCGCGCGCCTTTTCCTGGCGCATCTGGCCGATCATGCGGGCCTGAGTCTGTTCGTCGACGACCTGCAGCGAATCGCCGGCGTTCGGAACGTCATCGAATCCGGTGAGCTGGACGGGCGTGGCGGGGCCGGCCTCGTTGATGCGGCTTCCGCGCTCGTCGGTCATGGCGCGGACGCGGCCGGACGTGGCGCCGGAGAAGAAGGCGTCGCCGATCTTCAGCGTGCCGTCCTGCACGAGCACCGTGGCCACGATGCCGCGGCCGGTTTCCTTCTTCGCTTCGAGCACGACGCCCTTCGCGCCGATCTCTGGCGACGCTTTAAGATCGAGGAGGTCGGCGGTGAGCAGGATCATGTCGAGGAGATCGTCGATGCCGGTCTTCTTCGTAGCCGACACTTCGACGGAGACGACTTCGCCGCCCCACTGCTCGACCTGCACGCCGTTCTCGGCCAGCTCGCGGCGCACGCGCTCGACGTTGGCGTTCGGCTTATCGATCTTGTTGATGGCCACGATCATCGGCACCTTGGCGGCGCGCGCGTGATCGATGGCTTCCTTCGTCTGCGGCATGACGCCGTCGTCGGCAGCGACGACGAGGATGACGATGTCGGTCACCTTCGCGCCGCGGGCACGCATCATCGTGAAGGCCTCGTGGCCCGGCGTGTCGAGGAAGACGATCTTCCGTCCGCGCTTCTCGACGTGATACGCACCGATGTGCTGGGTGATGCCGCCGGCCTCGCCGCCCGCGACGTTGGTCTCGCGGATGGCGTCGAGGAGCGAGGTCTTGCCGTGGTCGACGTGACCCATGACGGTGATGACCGGTCCGCGAGGCGTGGAGCCGGTCGCGCCGGTCTTTTCCATTGCTTCGAGCTCGACCGCCTCTTCGAACGACACGATCTCGGCGTCGATGCCGAGGTCCTTGGCGATTTCTAGGGCCAGATCGCCGCCGAGGGGCTGATTGATCGAGATCATCAAGCCCTTCTTCATGAGCAAGTGCTTCATGAGGTCATTGGCTTTGATGCTGAGTTTGTCGGCGAGCTCTTTGACGGTAGCGCCTTCGCTCAGCGGAATCTTGTTCGTGGGACGGGTGAAGTTCAGGACCTTGCCGGAAACCGGCGCCGCCTGCTTGCGGACGTCGCGGCGGAGCGAGGGAGTCTTCGGCGCACCATCCTCGTCCGTCTCCGGCATGGGGATGTCGGGGCCGAGGTCGTCGTTGATGATCTGCGTTCCGGAGAACGGACCCTTCGTGAACAACTCGCTGTCGACTTCGGACGGGCGTTCGCTTTTGCCGCGTTTACCCGTGGTCTTCTTTTTCGGTGAGGCATCCTCACTGCCATCCGGACGCCGCGACTTGCTGCGTCCCATCGCGCCACCCGGCAGCGTGCCGGGAGGAGGAGGCGGCGCGCCCGGAACAGGGCCCCCGGGACGGCCGACGCCGGGGCGGAAGCTGCCGGGACCTGCGGGACGCGCACCCATCGGACCGCCGGGACGAACTCCCGGTCCCGAGGGACGCGTGCCCATAGGCGGACGAGCGCCGCCCGGACCGGCGGGACGCGTGCCGCCCATCGGCGGACGCGACGTGCCCGGACCAGCAGGACGCGCGGTCTGTCCGCCGACGTAGGTCGGACGCGCAACGGGCGTCTGCCCGGCATAGTTGGGACGTGCGGCTTGCGGCGCGCGAGCGCGCGGACCGGTCGGGCCAATGGGACGGCGGTCGGTTGCGGCGCCGGCGGCCATCGGCGCAGGAGCGTGCGGCACGGCGGCGGGCGGCGGCATCGGCGCGGGCGCGGCGGGCGCAGGCTCGGGAGCCGGCGTTTCGACAGCGACGGGACGCGGCTTCGCAGCCGGTTTCGGAGGCGGCGGCGCTTCTTTGGCGGCGCGTTCTTCGGCTTCGACGGCTTCGACGAACTCCGGGATGATGACCGTGGGCGGCGGCGGCGTGGTGATCTGCGGTTCTTCGTTGGCCGGCACCTCGCGTTTCGGACGCGGCGTCGGCTTGACGATCGCGCGCGGCGGACGCACAGCTTCTTTTTTCGCGGCGACCTGCGGCTTGTCTTCGCGCATGATGACGCTGCGCGTGCGCATGGTCAGTTTCTTGCCGGTGATGAGCGCCTGAATGACCTCAGGCTCCAGAGCCTGATTCGGGTCGGTGATCTCGGCGCCGAGCGACTGCAACTGGAAGATGACGTCCTTCTCGGACTTCCCCATCTTCTTCGCGATGTCGCTCACTTTGAACTTTGCTGCCGCCATTGACTCTCCTTGGTTCGGGTGTCAGGTTGCGAATTGCGTCAGCCGGGAACCTGGCAACCCGGCAACTTGAGAACGATTACTTCACCTGGGCCTCTTCTTTGGGGGCTTCGGCGTTTTCGGGCTCCGCTTCGGACTCTTCTTCTTCCTGCTCGCCGTCGTCCGAGGAAGCCTGGTACTCCTGCTCTTCTTCGTCGCCTTCGGGAGGCGTCTCGTCGATCTGCTCGTGCTTGCGCGCGATCTCGATCATCTGTTCGGCCATCTCTTCGTCGACGCCTTCGATGGCGGTGAGATCTTCGACCGAAGCGTTGATCACGGAATCGAGATCGTCGTAGCCGGCCGCTTCGAGCGTGTTGGCCCACTCTTCCGGCATCTCTTCGATGTCGTGGACATTCGTCTCCGCGCGCGCCTCGGCCATCGCTTCCTGCAGCATGGCGCTGAGAGCGTCGGCGACCTCGCCTTTGACCTCTTCCTCGGACTTGATGTCGATCTTCGCGCCGATCAGCTCCGCCGCGAGGCGGACGTTGAGTCCGCGCTTGCCGATGGCGAGCGAGAGCTGGTCGTTGTCGACGATGACGTCGAGGTGCGGACGGTGCGCCTGTTCATCGCTGGTGACGGAAACGCGCGTGATCTTGGCCGGAGCCAGCGAGTTCTGGGCGTAGACGACGATGTCTTCGTTGAACGGGATGATGTCGATCTTCTCGCCGCGCAGCTCGCGGATGATGGACTGCACGCGCGAGCCCTTCATGCCGACGCAGGCGCCGACCGGATCGACGTCACGCTCGCGCGACATGACCGCGATCTTGGCGCGCTCGCCCGGCTCGCGGACGGCGCCGCGGATGACGACCGTGCCGTCGTAAATCTCCGGCACTTCCATCTCGAAGAGCTTGATGAGCAGACGCGGATCGGTGCGCGAGAGGACGACCTGCGGTCCTTTCGGCTGTGTGTGAACGTCGACGATGACGGCTTTGATGCGATCGCCCTGCGAGTAGCGCTCGGCGCGCGACTGCTGGCTGCGCGGGATGATCCCCTCGGTCTTTCCATTGAGGTCGATGATCATGTCGCCGCGCTCGAAGCGCTTGACGTATCCGTTTTCGAGCTCGCCGAGCTTGCCGATGAATTCGTTGTAGACCTTCTCGCGCTCGGCCTCGCGGACCTTCTGATACAGGACCTGCTTGGCCGACTGCGCGGCGATGCGGCCGAAGTCTTCGGCAGCCTTGGTCAGCGGGATGTGCACTTCGTCGCCCTGCTCGACCTCGGAGTCGATCTTCTGGGCTTCGTACGTGCGGATCTGCGTGTTCGAGTCCTTGACGACGTCGACCACTTCCTTGGTGATGTAGCTGAGGCGGATGCGGCCGCCGACTTCGACGTCGGGCTCGACTTTCTTCGCCTGATCGAGCGTCCACTGCGCCTGCGGATCTTCGATCTCGTTCTCGTCGATGACGACGTCTTTGATGACGTACATGGTCATCTCGCCGCTGACGCGGTCGATGACGGTCTCCATCGGCTCGCGGGTTTTGTAGTACTTGCGCGCCGCGGTGGCGAGGGCATCCTCGAGCGCTTTGAACACACGCTCGACGTCGATCGACTTCTCGTACGCCAGCGCCTTGATATTTTTGCTGAGATTCTCGTCAAACATGGTGTGTGCTCAGATCTCCACTTCCAGCCGCGTTTCTTTCACATCTGCCAGCGGAACGACGTAGTCGGGATCCTTTTTCATCACCGGATCCGTGACGACGATCGTTTCGCCGTTGAATTCTTTCAATCTTCCGACGATCACATGAAGCCCGCGGATCGCCTTCGACGTCCTGACGCGGACGAGGCGGCCGAGGAACTTCTGGTAATCCGACAGCTTGTAAAACTTGCGATCCAGCCCGGGAGAAGAGACCTGCAGCTCGTACTCCGCGGGAACGACATCGTCGACGTCGAGAAAGGCACTGACCTGGTGCGAAACCAGCTCGCAATCCTCGACCGTCACACCACCCTCTTTGTCGATGTCGATGCGGAGCAGGAACCCATGACCCTGCTTCCGGTACTCAATGTGAACGAGTTCGAGACCTTCCGAAGAAACGATGGTCTCGATTTCCTTTTCAACCCGTTCGGGCAAAACGCTCATATGTCCTGACAACAAAAAAAGCGGCCGAATCGGCCGCTTTCGATAGGTTGTTGCTCGAAAGCTGACGGATGATACCACGTTGGAGCGAACCGTCACAACGCCGTGAACGTGTGTCGGATTCCGCTTCGCGGTAGTGAAAAACGACGGCCGCGCGCGAGGCGCGGCCGCCGGTCAAATCGACGCGTTAGATCTTAGAACTGATGCTTGACGGCGCGGCGAGGGCCGTTGGAGGACTTTCCGGCGCACGGAGGCTGATCCGGCGAGTAGATGCAGGTGATGGCGACGTTCGTGAGCGGCTGGAGGTACTGCGGCTCCAGCGTGGTCGGGTCGTTGGTCTGGTTGTCGAGCACCGAGCCGAAGGCGAAGAAGGCCGGGCAGCCGTTCTGGCAGCCGTTCGCGGTGGCGTCGGCGGTCGGGGTCGTACCGCTCTGCTGGAAGACCGCGTACGCGCCGGTGGCGGTGGGAGACTGCGTGAAGCTCGGGAAGAGGCCGGCAGTGCCGACGCCGGTCTGCGCGGATCCGAGCGGCTGGAGCGTGAAGCTGCTCTGCGCGAGCTGTGCGCCCGATGCGCTGAAGAGCGTTCCGGTAATCGTGGTCGTCGAGAACTGCGACGCGTTCACGAAGCCGATGTTGGTGCGGTACTGCGCGGTGTTGCGGATGCCGGTGATGAAGACCTTGTCAAGGCCGGCGCCGGAGGCCGTCTCGGAGACGAAGTTGTACCAGGGGATGCCCGAGAACAACTGGCCGGTCGTCGGAGCCGTAAGCACATCGGCATTGAGGGCGACGGAGTAAATCCGGCTTTCAACGCTGATGTTGCGGTAGTTCGCGTTGAGGCCGGTGGTCGGATCCGGCGTGCAATCCGCGGCCGCTTTGCAGGCGTTGAAGATGAGCTGACCGAGAGCCGACTGCTGGTTCAGCGTGTTCTTCACGAAGTCGCGCAGCTCGCGGCGCTCGCGAGGCGCGAGTGTCAGAACCCGAGGGAACGGCGTCTGCGATCCGTTGGTTCCGGTCGCCAGAATCACCGAGATGTCGACACTGTCATCGCTCAGATTCGAGATGAAAATGTCCGAGACGAAGGTCGCTGAAGCGCTCGAGACATGACCCGCCGCCGGAACGTAAACCTGGTCCGCAGCGCGGAAGTTGCTGGCCATCGCCGCACCGGCGAACAACGTGATCGCCGCAGCGACACCCAACTGTTTCACTTTGAACATATTCTCCCCTTTTGCTACGAGTTTTTTGAAATCAGACTGCCTCGATCGGAAAGTGCGTACGCATTCTAAACGACTTCAAAGGCGCTAAAAAATCAAATTGCAAACGGTGATACGGTCCGACGGAACGGAATGTCACGCGCGAAGCAATGAGGCTTTCGTGACCGGACTATGCGATTGTAGCATGAAGTTCAGCGATCATGAACGTCACGTTTGAAGCCGAAGACGAGGGTGCCAGACTGGACCGCGCCCTTGCCGCGCGGATGCCGGAGCATAGCCGAAACTTCCTCGCCCGTCTGATCGAAGAGGGACGGGTCACGCTCGACGGGAGGCCCGCGCCGCGGCCTTCGATACGCGTCGCGCAGGGGCAAAATGCCACCGTCGACATCCCCGCTCCCTCCCCCGCCTCCGCCCAGTCGCAGGAGATGCCGCTCTCGATTCTGTTTGAAGACAGCGATCTTGTGGTGATCGACAAACCGGCCGGCATGGTCGTTCATCCCGCCGCCGGCCACGCCGATCACACGCTCGTGAACGCGCTGCTGTTTCACGTGCGCGATCTCAGCGGCATCGGCGGCGAGCTTCGGCCGGGCATCGTCCACCGGCTCGACAAAGACACCAGCGGCGTGATGGTCATCGCCAAAAACGACGCCGCGCATCGCAAGCTGACGGCCGCGTGGTCGACCGACGCCGTGCGCAAAGAATACGTGGCCATCGTCTACGGCACCCCGTCGCAGATGCGCGGCACGATCGATGCGCCGATCGCGCGCGATCCCCGCAACCGCAAGCGCATGGCCATCGTCGCCGGCGGCCGCAACGCCATCACCGATTTCGAAGTGGTCGAGCAGCTGCGCCACTCTTCGGTGATCCGCTGCATCCTTCGCACCGGTCGCACGCACCAGATCCGCGTGCACCTGAAGTCGATCGGCCATCCCATCATCGGCGATCCCGTCTACTCCGGTCCGCAGTGGCGCGGGATTCCGGACAAGAAGCTGCAGAAAGCGATCGCAGGATTCGGTCGTCAGGCGTTGCACGCGGCTCATCTGGTGATCCCGCATCCAAAGACGGCGAAGCCCATCAGTTTCACGGCGCCGCTCCCCGACGACATGTGCGATTTGATCGCCGCGCTCCGCTGACGGCGTGCCCGCCGCCGGAAATCTTTCGAAGCGCGCTTCGTTACGCCAACGGATGAAAGCGAGACAGACCCGCGAGGTCCGCATCGGCAACGTCACCATCGGTGCCAATCACCCCATCGCCGTGCAATCGATGACGGCAACGAAGACGCAGGACGTCACCGCGACGATCCGGCAGGTGGAGTTGCTCGAAGCGGCCGGCGCGGACGTCATCCGCATCGCCATCGACACGCCGAAGGACGTGACCGCACTCGCCGAGGTCCGCGCGGCGCGGCCGAACGCAAACCTCGTCATCGACCTGCAGGAGAACTATCGACTCGCGGAGCGCGTCGCGCCGTTCGTGCAGAAACTCCGCTACAACCCCGGCCACCTCTACCACATCGAACGCGACAAGCCGATCAGCGCGAAGGTCGCGTACCTCGTCGACGTCGCACGCGCCCATGGCTGCGCCATCCGCATCGGCGTCAACGCCGGCTCCGTCGATCCGGAAAAGCTCGACAAATATCCGAAAGAAGACTCGATCTCCCCGATGCTCGACTCCGCGCTCGAACATTGTCTGATGCTCGATGACCTCGGCTTCGATCAGTACGTCGTCTCGTTGAAGGACTCCGATCCGAACAAAGTCATCGACGCCAACATCCGCTTCGCCGAGGCGCGGCCCGATGTCCCGCTGCACCTCGGCGTCACCGAGGCAGGCATGCCGCCCGATGGCGTCATCAAGACGCGCGTCGCATTCGAACAGCTCATCACCCGCGGCATCGGCGACACCTTGCGCGTGTCGCTCACGCTGCCGTTCGAGAACAAGGGCGACGAGATTACCGTCGGCCGCCAGATCCTCAGCGACATCGCAACGGCCGCTTCCGCTCCGTGGCCCGCTTCGAACAGAAGGGGATGAACATCATCAGTTGTCCCTCCTGCTCGCGCGTCGAGAACGAGGCCTTCATCGATCTCGCGCAGAATGTTCGCGAGATGACGATGTACGCGAAAGAGCACGACATCACGATCGCGGTGATGGGCTGCCGCGTAAACGGACCGGGCGAAACCGACGACGCGGACCTCGGCATGTGGTGCGCGCCGACGTACGTGAACCTGAAGCGCGGTCCGGAGTCGCTCGGTCACTACACCTACGACGAGATCCTCGGCCGGCTGCGCATCGAGCTCGATAAACTGATTGATGAGAAGCGAGGCGTCGCCGTTTGAAACGAATCCCCTATCTCATCCTCTCCCTGGCCATCATCGTGTCCGACGCCTGGACCAAATGGCTGGTCTCCTCGCGCATCGATCTGCATGAGTCGATTCCGCTGATCCCCGACTTCCTGCAGCTCGTGCACGTGCGCAACACCGGCGCGGCGTTCGGCATCGGAGCGAATACCGACTCGCGTATCATCCCGCTGCTGCTGAACCTCGGCGCGATCGGCGTGTTCTTCGTGGTGGTCGCCTACGCGTTCCGCGCGGCCGTCACCGACCGCGTGCTCCAGACCGGCCTGCACCTGATCCTCGGCGGCGCGATCGGCAATCTGATCGACCGCTTCCGCCTCGGCTACGTCGTCGATTTCGTCGACGTCTTCGTGAAGTCGCACCACTGGCCGGCCTTCAACGTGGCCGACTCGGCGATCTGCATCGGCATCGCGCTGCTCTTCCTCGACATGCGCAAGAAACCGGATTCCGACGAGGTCACCGCGGCGGAGACGGCGTCGTAGGCTCGCGATCGAGAGTTACATCGACCTCGCCCGGCACCTGCTTGTACGCGCCGCCGTGGCTCTCATCGAATTTGTTGGCGGGAATCGCGGCAGCCGTCGTCGCGGCGTCGTAGCTATTCGCCGCGATCTGGTCCGGATCCAGGAAATTCGTCGCGCTCGATAACGCGTAGCCGAGCATTGCGGCGAAAAATCCCACCGGCGCCGCCGCGACTTTGTTCGCCGCCACCGCGCGCGATAACTGCCGGTGAAAATCGACGCGCATCGGAACGTATCCCTCTTTCGCCAGCGTAATGCTGCACGGCGCCGCCGAGCGCGGCACGGTGATCGTGGTCGGCGTCACGCCGCCATACAACGGCGCATTGCCGCAATCCACCGACACCACCGCCCCCGCCGGATTCGACCGCACCGGAATCTTCTCGTTGGCCGTATTGACCATCGTGGCGCAACGAGCAGCAGCAAAAACGACGGCGGCAGCAAGCAGAGCGCGTTTCATGGTCGGATATGGTAGCCCCGAAGTGGCGTAGCGCGTAGCGCCGGCAATCGTAGCGCCGGCGGCTCGCCGGCTGTACCGCCGCCGGCTCGGCGGCACGTTCCGAGGTACACTTTCTGTCCCCACGCACGCATCGCGCTTTCTCCGCGCGAAATGCCACGACAACTCATCCCCTACGACGACTACCTTCGCACCAGGATCCGCTCCCGCGGCTACCTGCCGCATTGGGAGATCGAAGGTGCGACGTATTCCCTCACCTACCGGCTGCACGACTCGCTGCCGCTCCATGTGCTGCATCGACTGCGCGACGAGCGCGAAGCGATGACACGCCAACTCACAGGTGGCCTGCGCGCCCCGACGGCCATCGAACGCTTCGATATTGAGGAAGCGTACGCGCTACGTCTCGACGAGGAATTGCATGTCGAGCGCGGTAGCTGCCATCTTCGAGACCCGAGGCTCGCCGACGCGATCGTCGAGAACCTTCACCATTTCAGCGGAACTCGGTACTCGCTATACGCATGGTGCGTGATGCCGAACCACGTGCACGTCGTTTTTCGACCGTCTGACGGCGAAAGCCTGGAGCGGATTCTTCACTCGTGGAAGTCGTTCACGTCTCATGTTGCGTCAGCAATCGTAGGCGCGAAAGCTGTGGGCTCGCGAGTACTACGATCGAATCATTCGCGACGAGCGGCATTTTTTCGATGCGGTTGCATATGTTCGGAACAATCCGATCAAGGCGGGGTTGACGGGGTGGAGGTGGGTGGGCTGAACCGCCGGCGAGCCGCCGGCGGTCCAGCCGGCGGGCCGCCGGCGCTACGATCGCGCTACGCGCTATGCCGTTTCCGGGGGCGGTGCCGAATCCGTCAACTGGCGCTGGGCCATGGCGGCCATGCCCATCAGGCCGCCCATGCCCATCGATTCGACGGCGGTTGAGGGAACGATCATCATCGCGCCCTTTTCCTTCAGGCCTTCGTAGAGCATGTTCATGGCGCGCAGGTGGAGCGCAGTCGGATTGTCGTGATACGAGATCGACGCGGTCTGGAACAGCTTGGCGATCTCCACTTCCGCTTCGCCCAGGATCACGCGCGCCGCTTTCTCGCGCGTGGCTTGCGCTTCACGCGACATCGCGTCCTGCAGCGCGTCGGGGATGATCACGTCGCGCATCTCGACCGACTGCACGGTCACGCCCCACGGATTGCAGCGGTTGTCGATCAGTTCCTGGAGCTGTTCTTCGATCTTCTCGCGGCCGCGAAGCAGATCGCTCAGCGACGTGCGTCCGATGATGTCGCGCAGCGCCGTCTGCGCCGCCCAACTCACCGCCTCCTGATATTGCTGCACTTCCAGCGCTGCCTTCTCGGCGTCGTAGACCATCCAGAAGAGAACGGCGTCGACGTTGACCGGCACCGTGTCGGACGTCAGCGTCTGCTCGGCAGCGAAGCTGGTCGTGATCACGCGCTGATCGATCCACGACGAAACCGTATCGATGAACGGCACGATCCAGAAGAGCCCGGGGCCGTGCAGTCCGACGAAACGCCCGAGGCGCAGCACGACCGCTTTCTCCCACTGCTTCGCCACTTTCGGCGATTGCATCAGGATCAGGCCCACGATGATTCCGCCGATGAACCAGAACGGATTCCCCGTGACGATGAGCATTCCAAGCCCGGCCAGAAAGGCGGCGAGAAGCACGAAAATCGCGACGATGTTCGGCCGGGGACCGTTGAAGGGGCGGTTGCGTTCTCTGTTTGCTGCGACGACGGGAATCATGATCAGTTTTCTCCTTCCTTCAGTCGCCGCGTGAGCTCTTTGACGGCCTCGCGCGGCGAATATCCGAGGGCTGCGGAATCGGTGAGGAAGCGGTCGATGTACGCCGCCAGGCGGCGCTCGCGGTGTCCGGCATGCGCCGACTTCGGCACGCTGTCGGCGATGAACGTCCCTACACCGCGCTGCGTCACCAGCACTCCCTCACGCTCGAGTGTGACGTAGACCTTTGCCACGGTGTTGGCGTTGACGCGAAGATCGACCGCGAGCTGCCGAACGGTCGGCAACTGGTCGCCGGAGCGAAGGCGGCCGGTGGCGATGGCCACGCGGATTCCGCGCTCGAGTTGGGCGTAAATCGGCGTGCGGTCGTTGGCATCGATGGAAATGGGGGCGGTCACTCCGCTGTCCTCTTGTACTACTAATTTAGTACATCTTCTGCGAAAGTCAAGGGGGGCGTTGACAGCAGTGTGGAAATCACGTACAACGCCATCGGTCCACAACCAACAAATAACCAATCAGGCCCACGGCGATCCCCGCGCGCCCGAAGGAGATCCCTATGAGGAACGTGTGCATCGCTGTTGTCCTGTCGCTGCTGACGTCGTTCTCGGCATCAGCGGCCTGTCCAACCACGCCGCCTACCTATTACGTACAGGTGACGTACGCGGGCGCCAATTGCTCCAGCAGTTTTTACGGCGGAACCTGCGCACTCGCGCAGCCCATTGAATTCACGGCCTCATATGTTGGATTTGGCGACCCTCTCCAATCGTGCGATGTCATCACATGGAACTACGGCGACGGGACGACGGAAACGAAGCCGGCCGGCGTGACGACAGGAACGCATTCGTACGCGACGGCGGGGAACTATTCGGTCACGATGAGCGTGACGAACTCTCTCGGCACCAGGAACTTTTTCTATTCCACCCCCACAATCGCCGTCGCGAACGGCTACGTTCAACTGTACGAATTTTGCTGCTCGCAGAATCCGGTAAAAGAAGGCATGCCGGTGTCCTTTACCGTTCAACGCACGACCAGCGCCTCCTCCGCGACCGTTCAGTACGCGACTTCGGACGGGACGGCCGTCGCCGGCGTTAACTATGTAGCGACGTCGGGAACCGTGACCTTCGCAGCGGGTGAAGTTCAGAAGACGGTCACCGTGCCGACCATCGACGACGGCGTCTATAAACCTGACGCCTATTTTCGGATGACGCTTTCGAATCCGACCGGAGGATTTCTTCTCCGCAACTACGATTTGACGCAGACGATCACGGATGTCGATCCGCGTCCCGTACTTGGATTCGACTCAGCCACCTACGCTGTCTCCGAGGACGCCGGCGCCGTTGACATCCACGTTCTTCGGTCGGTCGTCACCAACACCACGGTGAGCGTGGCATACCAGGTTCAGAGCTCGTCTCCTAAAACAACGGTCCCATCGAGCGGTGTCGTGACGTTCTTCGCGGGCGAAACGGTGAAAACGATTTCCGTTCCGGTTCTGCCGACAAGCACGTATGACGGCGACCGGCAGATCTACCTCTACCTTTCCAATCCGACCAACGGCGCGACCTTTGGCCCATACCCAAATCTGTCCAGCGCCACGATCACCGTCAAAGACGCTCAATCCGAGCCGGCGGCCGTGTTCGACGACTTCTCCGTGGCTGAGGGAAACAGCGGGACGGCGATTGTGAACGCCACGGTCAAACTGTCCAACCCGGCAGGATTCGACGTCTACGTGCGGCCGACCTTCATCGACGGCACGGCGCGTCAATATCGCGACTACTACTTCCCGGGGTACTACGTACTCATTCCGGCTGGACAGCTGACCGCCTCGTTTCCGATCCAGATTTACGGCAACACGACCGTCGAGGGAGACAAGCGTTTCACGCTCAATGGCTACGCGGGGCGGGACTGCTGTTCATCACTGTCATTCAAAGTCCAGCCGGGCACGGGAACCATTCTCAATGATGACGCCAGCGTATCTCCCACGCGGTTGAGCATTCCGGTGGGGGACGTCCGTTCGATCATCGTGAACTTTGGCGCCGCTCCTTCCTCGCCACAGACGGTGACGGTGACGTCCTCCGATCCGGCTGTCGCTGCCGTACCCGCCGCGTCGATCAGCGTCAGCGCCGCCGGCGCGTCGATCGATGTCACCGGGAAAGCAGGTGGCCCGGCCACGATTACGACCACGCTTCCAGCGGCATACGGCGGCGGCACCTTCACGACCGAGGTCTATGTGTATGAAGGCGCCACGCTGGTGCTTTCTCCTGCATCGGTTTCGGTTCCGGTTGGCGGCACAGCCACGATCAGTGCGTCGTTGAAGCCTGCCTCTGCCGCCGCGGTGGGTGCCGCACTGAAATCGACCGGGAACGGCAAAGTCACCATCCCCGCTCTAGTCGTCATTGAGCCAGGCCAAACGACGACATTCACCGTTACAGGCGTTCAGGCCGGATTCGCTCAGCTCACCGCGACGCTTGGGGCCGATCACGGCGGCGCCTCGTCCTTCGTCGATGTCAACGTGACCGCCCCGGCGACGACGCCTGCCGTCACGCAGGTATCACCCGTAAATGGTCCAGCCGCCGGCGGGACTGCCGTCACGATCAGTGGCGCGAACCTTCGCTCCGAGTGCACGATTCGCTTCGGCGGCGTCCCCGCTGCCAACAGCAGCTTCGTCAGCGCCAGCTCGATGACGGCAACGACACCGCCGCATGCTCCGGGCGCCGTCGATGTGTCTCTTGCCTGCGGTGCGGATGCATTCAATTTCACGAACGGCTTCACCTATCTCGGTACGTCCGCGACACTGTCGAACGTTACACCGAGCTTCGGAGGTACCGGCGGGAACACGCTCGTGAAGATCACAGGAACCAACATCGCCAGCGGCTGTTGGCCATTCTTTGACGGCCTTGCCGCGAGCACCGCCATCGTAAGCGGTCCGACGGAGGTGATCGCTTCCACGCCGGCGCACGCCGCCGCCGGGACTGTTCCCGTGACTCTGCGCTGCTCCGGTGCGCCCGGTGTGGTGCTTTCCGATGCCTTTACGTACTCCACGGGCGCGGAGCCATCGCCGGTGATCACCGCGGTCGATCCGCTGGTGGGCTCGCCCGGAAAGTCGGTGACGCTCAGCGGCGCGCGGTTCCACCTCGATGACGCGGTCACATTCGACGCGGTCGCCGCGACTGTTCTTTCGACCTCAGCCGGTACGCACGTCGTGCGCATCCCCGAGCTGCCGCTCGGCAAGACGAGCATCACGGTGACGGACCTCGGCGGCCACGCGTCGACTACCGGGCCGATCTTCACGATCGTGGAGCCGCAGCCGCCCCAGATCTCAAGCGTGACGCCAGCGACTACTCGTCCATCGAACGAAGTGACGCTCGACGGCAGCGGCTTCCGTCCCGGGTATACGTTTGCAATCGGCGATCAACCCGCGACCATTCTGACGATGACGTATACACGCGTCGTGCTGCGCGTTCCGAAGCTGAACGCCGGCTCGTACGAAGTCGATGTGGTGAACGCCGCGTCGAAGATTGCCGCGGTCGGACCGCAGCTAAAAGTTCTCGCCGACGGACTAGCAGTCACGCGCGTCGCGCCAAACTGCGCGACCACGGACGGCGGCATACGCATGACCATCAACGGCACCAGCTTCGCACCGGGCGCGGTGGTCGCGTTCGATGGCGTGATTGCCGCGGGAGCCGTCGTCGTCGATGCGCAGACGATCACGCTTCAGCTGCCGCAGCTGCCGGTCGGCACTCCGCGCGTGACCGTCACGAATCCGAATGGCGACTCGGCATCGCTGATGAATGCATTGAGCGTTATCTCACCAATGAATCCAAACGGCTGCTCACCGCGCGCGCGGCCGGCGCGACACTGAGACCGAGGTCAGAGTCATTGACAGCACCTGTGGAGATCCCGTAAAACGCCATCGGTACACTCCAACAAATAATCAATCCGGCTCACGGCCATCCCCGCGTGCCCGAAGGAAACCCGTATGAGGAACGTGTGGATCGCTGTTGCCCTGTCGCTGCTCGCCGCTGGCGCCTCGGCGGCGACATTCACGGTGACAAACACCAACGACAGCGGCCCTGGGTCGCTGCGGCAGGCCATCGTCGATTCGAACGCCTCCGGGACACCGGCGACGATCGCCTTCAGCATCGGCTCCGGCCAGCAGACCATCACGCCGCTGAGCGTTCTTCCGTTCATCACGAATCAGGTCGCGATCGACGCCACCACGCAGCCCGGCTATGCGGGGCACCCGCTGATCCGTCTGGATGGCTCGTCCGCGACGGTCGTGACCGTCGAGCCGGAACATGGCGGACTGGTACTTCACGCTGCCGGATCGAGCGTTTCCGGCCTTTCGATCACCTCGTGGCGTGTACTGGCGTACTTCAAGGGCAGCGAGGGCGCCGGAGTGATCGTTGCGGCGCCGAATTGCGTCGTCAAGAAGAGCTACCTCGGGATTGCGCTGGACGGACAGACGGCCGCGGGAAACGACTCCGGCGTCCGGCTGGATAGCTTCGGCGCACTCATCGGCGGCTTGAACGAGGGAAACGTCGTGGGCGGAAACACGCACGGGATCGCTCACTGGCGAGCCTCGGGCGGCGCGAACATCATTCAGGGCAACATTGTCGGCATCAACGCCAGCGGCACGGTCCCCCTGCCGAATCTTTCATATGGCATCTTCGCCGGTGGAGACGCGAACATCATTGGCAATACCGTAAATCACAATGGAGCAGACCTGTTTCTGACCGGTAGCGGCAATATCGCCGTCGGAAACAAGATCGGCTACGCAAGATCACCGGGCCAGTTTACGAGTGAGCCGGCCATTCTTATTTATCCCGGTTTTTCAAATACGCCGGCATCGTCCCGAGTTGGAGGACCCAATCCCGGAGACGGAAATGACGTGACTGGAAGTACGAAGGGCATCCTTTTGTCCAGCAGTTCCGGCTCGGTCATTCAGGGAAACACAATCCACGGCAACGCAATCGGCGTCTTTCTCGAGTCCAGCAACAGCACAAAGATTCTCGGCAATACCATTGCGAACAATTCGGATACCGCGATTCGCCTCTACACCGGCGACCACAACACGTTTTCGCAGAACTCGTTGTACGGCAACTCTGCCGGCATCATGGTCGGATTCTTTTATCCGCTTCTAAACGATCCGGACGATCCTGACGGCGGCCAAAACCTCGGCCAGAATTTTCCGGTCATCACCAGCGCGAAACTCGTCAATGGACAGGCGGTGATCTCCGGCACTCTGAACAGCGCCGCCAACAGCACTTTCACCGTCGAGATCTTCGGGTCGTCCGCCTGCAACCGTTCAGGCTACGGCGAAGGAGAAACGTTCGTCGGAAGCGCCAGCGTTATTACCGATGCTTCCGGCAACGCCAGTTTTACGGTGACGTCAGGATTGATTCACCAGGGAATGGTCGTCACCGGCACCGCGACCGATTCCCTGGGCAACACGTCCCAATTCTCCGCGTGCGCTGCGGTAGAAGGCGCCGGCACATTCTCCCTTCCGGCCAGCGTCTCCGTCGTTGAAGGAAACGGAAGCGCGGCCATCACCGTCAGCCGCACGGCCGGCACCGCCGGATCGGCCAGCGTCAGCTACGCCACTGCGAACGGAACGGCGACGGCGGGCGGCGACTACACGTCCACCTCGGGAACATTGAATTTCGTCGACGGCGAAGCATCGAAGACGATTACCGTTCCGATCGCTGATGACGCGGTCTATGAAGGCAACGAAACGTTCACCCTGCAACTGACGGCGGTTACAAGCGGGGCGGCAGCGATCGGCACACCGAGTACCGCGACGGTCACGATTACGGACAACGAATCCGTTCCGTCAATCTCGATCGCCGATGCGCGATTGAATGAAGGGAACAGTGGCGCGTCCAGCATGCTGTTCACCGTGACGCTGACTGGCGCGACGACCCTTCCGGCGACGGTGCAGTATGCAGCCGCCGGCAATACGGCCTCCGCCGGATCCGACTTTCTGGCGGTCAGCGGAACTCTGACGTTCAATCCGGGAGAGACGCAGAAGACGATCAGCGTCCCGATCTTCGGCGACACAGTCGCCGAGCCCGATGAGACGTTCGTCATGTCGCTCTTCTCGCCAGTCAACGCCACCATCGCCCGCAACGCGGCATCCGGCGCGATCGTCAATGACGACGCAGGCCCCCAAACGCCTGCGACGCTGTCGAACGTCACACCGGACTCCGGCGGCACGAGCGGCAATACGCTCGTGAAGATCACCGGAACGAACATCGCCAGCGGCTGCTGGCCATTCTTCGACGGCCTGGCCGCGCGCACCGCCATCGTCAGCGGGCCGACGGAAGTGATCGCCTCGACGCCTGCACACGCCACCGCGGGGAGTGTTCCCGTGACTCTCCGCTGCACCGGTGCCCCCATCGCGGCGCTTCCGGATGGCTTTACGTACTCTGCGGCCGCCGAGCCATCGCCGGTGATCACCACGGCAGATCCGCTGACCGGCTCCCCCGGAAAATCGGTAACGATCAACGGGACACGATTCCGCCTCGATGACACCGTTACGTTCGACGCCGTGACAGCGACCGTTCTTTCGACCACGGTCGGCACCCACATCGTGCGCATCCCCGAGCTGCCGCCCGGCAAGACGAGCATCACGGTGACGGACGCCCTCGGCCGCGTATCGACGACCGGTCCGATTTTCACCATCGTCGAGCCGCAGGTACCGCAGATCACGAGCGTGACGCCGTCTACGACGCGTCCATCGAACGAGGTGACGCTCGACGGCAGCGGCTTCCGTGCCGGCTTCACGTTCACGATCGGCGACCAGCCGGCCGCGATCGTCACGTTGACGTACACGCGGGTGGTGCTGCGCGTACCGCCGCTCGGGCCTGGCTCTTACGAAATCGACGCCGTCAACGCCGCATCGAAAGTCGCCGCCGGAACACAATTGAACGTTCTCGCCGCCGGCCTGGCAGTCACCAGCGCGGCAAGAATGTGCTCCACGACGGACGGGCGCGGACCGATGACGCTCACCGGCTCAGGATTCGTAACGGGAGCCACGGTCACGTTAGACGGAGTCCCGACCTCCGGAGCCGTGGTCGTCGACGCGCAAACCATCACGCTCACGCTGCCGCCGCTTCCCGCCGGCACGCCGCGCGTCGTCGTCACGAATCCGAATGGCGACTCGGCGTCGCTCACGAACGCATTCAGCGTCATCTCGCCATTCGATCCGATCGGCTGCACGACGCGTTCACGGCCGGCGCGGCACTGAGTCAGCTCTCCCAGCCGCGCCGCGCCTCGGCGAGCTTGGCGTCGGTCGCGCGTTGCAGCGCGCCGCTCCGCCGCGCCAGCTCGCGCATTTGCTCGAGCATCTGCAGCCGCTCGGCGGGCGTCGTCCGGCTCCAGACCCTTCGGCGGAAATCGCGCTGCTGCTCCCAACCGCCACGCCAGTCGGGACCCCAGTCGTCATCCATTGAGCTTCTCCAACTCGGCGATATCGCTGAGATCTTCAGGACGTCCCGAGAGCCTCTTCAGCACGATCAGATCCGGGATCGACGCGATGCGCAGAGTCATCTCATCCAACGAGACGAGTTTCGCACGCTGGTAAAGATCCTCGAATGCGATTGGCGATTCTGCCAGGATGTCGATCACCGTCGGCGGCGTTTCGCGATCATGAAGCGAAAGGGCCTTCATATGTTTTTCCGTCATCCAGCTGCGGCGAATCTTTTCGTCCGCGAATTCGCGAATGTCGACAGGGATTTCGGCCATGAAGCCCGCACGCTGCAGGACCTCGATCGCCTGGCCTGCTTTCACCGGCGCGAGATCGATGATGATGTCCAGGTCCGCCGTCAATCGCGGGCTGCCGTGCAGGATCACAGCAACGCCGCCGACGATGACGTAGCGAATTTCATGCTCGTTCAGGAGTCGAAAGACTTTTTCAAATGGAATCATTGACGAGCTACTCCCCCAGCTTCGCCTTCAACTCGTGCAGCTCCGTCATCAGCGTCGCCACTTGCGATTCGAGACGTTGCACGCGGACGGATAGCGGCTCGCCGGCGGCGGCGGGGCCATCGTCCTCGATCATTGGCGCTTCGATGACGGCTCCGCCGAGGATGTGTGTCCAGCGCGCTTCTTTCTGGCCCGGGCGGCGCGGGAGCTCGCGGACGATGGCGTCGTCGCCGGTGCCGAGGCGTTGGAGCGTTGCCTCGACGTCATCGATCGCTTCGAAGGAGTGGAGACGATCGCTGCGGCCGCGCAGCTCGCCGGCGGTTTGCGGCCCGCGCAGAAAAAGCAGCGCGATGACCGCCTTGGCGGGACGATCGAGATGCCAGGTGGCGTCGAGATTGTGGTCCCAGCGCGTGGCGCGCCCGCCGAGGACTTTCCAGACCAGCTTCTCGTCCTGGAGGCGGTCGAGCGCGCGCTGCACCTCACTCTCGCCGACTTCCATCACCGGCTCGCGGTTCGACTTCTGATTGCACGCTGCGATGAGCGCATTGAGAGTCAGCGGGTAGTACTCGGGCGTGGCCAGCTGTTTCTCCATCAGGCAGCCCAGGACGCGGACCTCGATCGGATCGAGCTCGCGCGCGGGCAGGCGCCGCGGCTTGCGTTCGCCATCGAGCGTGGTGACGGAGTAGGACATGGGTTAGTAGATTAGTGGATTAGTCGATAGTAGATTAGGACAACAAGCCGACGGTGCACCTCCTAATCTACTAATCCACTAATCTACTAATCCACTGCTTCCCACGAACTTAGCCTCCCGCGCCACTCGCGGTGAACCGAAATAGTTGTCGACGCGCATGCCGACTTTCTCCGCCAGCGACCGAAACGTGGTCATCTTTCCGCCGAAGACGTTCAGCAGATTGCCGTGCCGCTCCAGCCGGTAGTCGCGGGCCAGCGCGCTCGGATTCGTGGAGCGTCCGACCAGCGGACGCACTCCGGCAAATGTCGAGGCGACGTCATCGCGTCCGATCGGATCGCGGACGTAGCGATTGAATCGCGCGATGAGGTATTCGATCTCGGCGTCCGTCGCCTCGACGTGTTCCAGCGAGCTGCTGTGCATGATCTCCGTCGTCCCGACGAGCGTCGTCCCTTTCCACGGCAGCACGAAGAAGACGCGCCGGTCGCTGACCGATTGCAGCAGCATCCCTGCATCGGCGACGCGATGGTTGAGCACGAGGTGAGAGCCGCGGACGAGCGACAGCCGGTAGCGCGAGCGGATGCGATTTTCCGCCAGCAGCGCGTTCATCCACGGACCGGCGGCGTTGACGACGAAGTCGAAATGCTCGTCGCCGTTTGCGGTCCCGACGATCCACTGCTTCCCGCTGCGGCGCAGCGAGATGACCCGCGTCTCTTCGCGCACCGTCGCGCCTTCGGCGATCGCGGAGTCGACGACCGTCCGCGCCAGCGCGTAGTCGTCGACCTGGGCGTCGAAGTAGACAAAGCCACCGCGTAGTCCGGCGCGCGTCAGCGGCAGACGTTCGATCAATTCATCGGCACTCAACACGCGATGCCGCGCGATGTTGTCGCGGCCTGCGAGCAGGTCGTACAACGTCAGTCCGACGCGGATCGTGAAACGGCTGCGCGGGCTGTCGTCGTATACCGGCAGCAAGATCTCGATCGGCTTCACCAGCGACGGCAGATGCTCCAGCAGCCAGGCGCGGTCGCGCAGCGATTCGCGCACGAGTCCGAAGTGGAAGCGCTCCAGGTAGCGGATGCCGCCGTGGATCATCTTCGTCGTCGCCGACGAGGTTTGCGCGCCGCATCGGCCCTTCTCGAACAGCGTGACGTCGTAGCTGCGCCGCGACAGTTCCCACGCGATCCCCGCGCCGTTGATCCCGCCGCCGATCACCGCAAGCCGCACGGCGCGATCGTACCGTTTTTCGCGCGGCGCAAAACACCCTTCGCGCGGAATTGGCGCACGGTTTGAAACGGCTGAGCCGCGAATGGCCATCGAGCTTCTCCAGCCCAGCGAAGACGTGCGGCCGGAACCGAGCGGCGATCTCGCCGTCATGCTCACCGGCGGAGGCGCCCGCGCGGCCTATCAGGTCGGCGTGATCAAAGGTCTGGCCCGCCATTTCCCCAACCTCCGCTTCCAGATCATCACCGGCGTTTCCGCCGGCGCCATCAACGCCATCTTCCTCGCCTCGCACGACGGTCCGCTTCGCGAAAGCGCGAACGATCTCGCCGATCTCTGGCGCTCGCTCCAGTGCCGCCACGTCTTCCGTCCGAATTACGCGGCCCTCCTTCCGTTTCGCACCGCGTTCACGGCTATCCTCCCGCCGCGGCTGACGAAACGGCCGCACGGATTGCTGAACGCCGGCCCGCTGGCTGAAACGCTTCGCGATGCGTACGACTGTCCGGTTCGCAATCAGCCGATCTACGGAATCCGCCGCAATCTCGCGCGCGGCGACTTGAAAGCCGTCGCGTTGATCGGCCTCGATTACACGACCGGCCAGAACGTGCGTTGGACGCAAGGCCGCGTCATCGATCCGTTCGAAGGTCCGAACCGCCGCAGCGTGCAAGCAGAGATCACGGTCGAACATGTACTCGCCTCCGCCGCGCTGCCATTCGTTTTCCCCGCGGTGAAGATCGACCAGCGATGGTACGGAGACGGCGGCATCCGCCTCGCCGCTCCCCTCTCCAGCGCCGTCCACCTCGGCGCCCGGCGCATCCTGGCGATGTCGACCGGCTATCAGCGCACGCCCGACGAAGCGAACACGCCGGTCCTGCACGGATATCCGCCCGCCGCCCAGATCATGGGGCAGCTAATTAACGCCGTCTTCCTCGACGTGATCGACGAGGACGTGACGCGCATGGAGCGGATGAACGAGATGATCTCGAAGCTCGACGCCTCGCAGCGCAACGGTTTCAAAGCGATCGATCTCTTCGTCATGCGTCCGTCCGTGGACCTCGGCAAAATCGCCGGCGAGCACGAGAAGTACCTCCCCCGCAACCTGAAGCTCCTCACCCGCGCCCTCGGCACACGCGAAACGGAGTCGCCCGACTTCATCTCCATGCTGATGTTCGTGCCGCACTACACATCGTTGTTGATCGAGATCGGCGAAAACGACGTCGCCTCGCGCTTGGACGAATTGCGCATATTCCTCGGCGAACCGGCGGGATCGGCGATCAGCGCGGTGTAGGAATTAGATGTCGGGAATCGAGAGAGCCCTGCAGATTTTTCGCGCAAGGTTGTTTGGGATTTCCTGATGCCTTGGTACGGCTTCGATGTGGCCCGTCAATGGGTTGGACCACAATTCGTGTTCCTTACCCTCGCGCTTCAAGAAACAGCCATGGCGGCGCAAGTGACGGAGTAGCTCGCGCTGTTTCACCCGACAGAAACCGTCTCGCGAATGGCGTCGGGCGGAACGCCTCGTAGAGCGTCTTCCCGGCGATCCTCAAGAATGAGCGCGATGGCCTCGCCCAGGTTGCCTCTGGCCTCATCGCGCGTGCGACCCTGACCGTTAGCGCCCGGAATCTCCGGGCAGAACGCGATGAACCACTCGCCATCCTGCTCGATGATCGCTGTGAATTCGTTGTGCATCGCAGCTGATTCTACCTCGGCGTTACGCCACCACGACCGCTTCGCGGTACTGGATCTCGTACAGCTTCCGATACAGCCCGTCCTGCTGCATCAGCTCCTCATGCGTCCCGCGCTCGCGGATTTCGCCGTGGTGGAAGACTAGGATCGTATCGGCGGAGCGGATCGTGGAGAGACGGTGAGCGATGACGATCGAGGTGCGGCCGGTCATCAGCGTCTGGATCGCTTCCTGGATCAGCACCTCGGTCTCGGTATCGATCGATGACGTCGCTTCATCTAGGACGAGGACGGGCGGATTGAACGCCAGTGCGCGAGCGAAGGATAGGAGTTGCTTCTCCCCTACCGACAATCCCGCGCCGCGCTCCTTCACCTCGGAGTCGTAGCCGCCCTCAAGGCGCTGGATGAAACGGTCGGCCTGCACGCGGCGGGCGGCTTCGCGCACGCGCTCGGGCGTGATGTTCTCATCGCCGAGGGAGATGTTCTGGGTGATGGAGCCGGTGAAGAGGAAAAAGTCCTGCTGGACGATCGCAAAGAGCGAGCGCAGCGACGTCACCGTGTACTTGCGGATGTTGATGCCGTTGACCAGGATCTCGCCGCGCTGCGGTTCGTAGAAACGGAGCAGAAGCGACGTGACCGTGGTCTTGCCCGCGCCTGTGTGGCCGACCAGCGCGATGCGGTCACCGCGCTTCACGCTGAATGAGACGTTCTTCAACACCCATTCCGGTTCGTTGTAGGCGAAGCACACATCGCGGAACTCGATCGACTCGAAATGATCGATCTCCAGCGTTCCTTCGTCGAGGATGCGCGGCGGCGTGTCGAGTGTCTTGAAAATTCGCTCGCTGGCGGCCATGGCCGCCTGCAGGATGTTGTACTTCTCGGAGAGATCGGAGATCGGCTCGTAGAAGCGCTGCGCGTATTGGAAAAACGCGATCAGCGTTCCGATCGAGAGCATGCCGCGCAGCACCTGTCCGCCGCCGTACCAGACGATCAGCGCGAGGCCGATCGTTTCGACGAGCTCCACGGCCGGATAGAAGATCGAGTAGTAGAAAACCGACTGTAGGTTCGCGTCGCGGTGGCGCGCGTTGAGTCCTTCGAACTTCTCCGCTTCGTCGGCCTCGCGATTGAAGAGCTGCACCGTGGCCATGCCGGAGATGTGCTCCTGCAGAAACGCGTTGATGGCAGCGATGCGGACGCGCGTGGCCCGGTAGGTGATGCGCGCGCCGCGGCGGAACCAGGCGGAGACGAGCACGATCAGCGGGATGATCGAGAAGAGCACCAGCGCCATGCGCCAGTTCATCCAGAAGAGCATCCCCACGATGCCGGCCAGCACGAAAATGTCGCCGAAGATCGAAACGAATCCGGCCGTGAACATCTCGTTGAGCGCATCGACGTCGGTGGTCACGCGCGTCATCAGGCGTCCGACCGGATTGCGATCGAAGAACTGGATGTCGAGCTTCTGCAGGTGGCCGAAGATCTGTTTGCGGAGGTCGTACATGATGTACTGCCCCATCAGATTCATCAGCACCATCTGCGTGTAGAGCACCGCGAAGCCGCCGAGGAGGACGACGAAGTAGATCGCCGCGGCCAGGTTGATGCCGCTGATCGGATCGAGCGCCCAGCCATGGGCCACCAGCCACGCGCCGATGCGCTGGCTGATGCCGTGCGAGCCCTGCTGCGGTTTTACGTAGAGGTCGATGGCCACGGCCACGATGGCCGGTCCGGCGATCTCCATGACCGACGAGAGGATCACCAGGAACACCGAGAACGTGGCCCGCGCGCGATACGGCTTCAGGTACCGCAGCAGCCGCCGCGCGAGATGCGGATCGAAGGCTTTTGCTCCTTCGTCTTCGTGTCGTTCGATGTCGGCCATGATTTGTTTAGTAGATCAGTGGATCGGTGATCAGTAGATCAGGGGATTCGGCGGTTAGCGGATTAGTGGGTTAGTCGATTAGTGGATTAGGGGATCAGCGATTACTGGATCAGTAGATCGGTCGATCGTCGCCAATCGGTTCTCAGGTGTCGATCAGCGACCCCTCGTTTCCTGATCCACTGATCTACTGATCACTGATCCACTGCTTCACGCGATTTCAGCAATCTCCTCCTCCAGCGTTTGTCTCCGATACAGATCGGCGTAGTAGCCGTTGCGGTCGAGCAGCGCGTCGTGTGTCCCGCGCTCGACGATGCGGCCGTCGTCGATGACGATGATGTGGTCGGCGTCTTTCACCGAGGAGACGCGGTGCGAGACGATGAGTGCGGTCCGTCCCTTCCGAATCTCGCGCAGCGACCGCAATATCTGCTCCTCGGTATTGGTATCGACGGCGCTCAGCGCGTCGTCTAGGATCAGGATGGCCGGCTCGCGCACGAGCGCGCGAGCAATCGCCGTACGCTGTTTCTGACCGCCGGACAGCGTGATCCCGCGCTCGCCGATGACTGTCTCCAGTCCCTGCGGGAACGCCGCGACGTCGCCGGAGAGGCCGGCTTGCGCGGCAGAGTTCTGGACATCGTCCGCCGAAGCATCGCGGCGGCCGAAGCGGATGTTCTCAGCGATTGACTCGGAGAAAAGGAACGTCTCCTGCGGCACCGCGCCGATCGAATGCCGCAGTTCGGACGGCGGGAACGACTCGATCGGCCTTCCGTCGATGAAGATCGTGCCGGGCGGCGGCTCGAACGTGCGCGTGATCAGCGCCAGCAGCGTCGACTTCCCGCTTCCCGTGCGCCCGACGATGCCGATGGTCTGGCCGGAATCGACATGCAGATCGATGTCGCGCAATGTCGGACGTGACGCGCCGCCGTACGTGAACGTCAGATCGCGGATGTCGATCTCGCCGCGCAACGGCGCATCGAGCGGCTGGCCGGAATCTGCGCGCACGTCCGGTTCGATCGACCACACCTCGTGCAATCGCACCATCGAGGCCATGCCGCGCTGGAAAAGATTCGTCACCCATCCCAGCGCGATCAGCGGCCAAACCATGCGCCCGAGGTAAAGCTGGAAAGCGATGAAACTTCCGATCGACAGAGTGCCGTGGATCATCTGCCGGCTGCCGATGAAGAAGACGATGCCGAAGAGGACGCCAATCATCGCGTGCAGGCCGGGATAGAACAGCGCCGTCAGCCGGATCACGGTGCGGTTTCGTTCGACGAACTCGCGATTCATGTTCGCGAACGTTGCCTGCTCCACTTTCTCGCGTCCGAACGCGCGCACGACGCGCACGCCGGCCAGGTTCTCCTGCACGCGCGCGGAGATGTCGCCGAAGTAGTCCTGCACCGCCTTGTACTTCAGGTGGATGCGCTGTCCGAAGTACTGCACCATCCAGATGACCACCGGCACGCCCGCGAGCGCCATCAGCGACATCTCGCGATTGATCCGCAGCATCATCACGAACGCGCCGACGACGACGATCAGCGACGACAGCACGTGCATGACCGCCGGCCCGACAAGCATCCGCACCGAGGCCAGATCGTTCGTAGCGCGCGACAGCAGATCCCCGGTGCGCTGCTCCTGGTAATACGAGACCGGCAGCGACTGGAGATGTCCGTAGAAATCGTTGCGCATCTCGTACTCGATGTGCCGCGATTCGCCGATGATGATGCGCCGCTGCAGGAGGAGGAACAATCCTTCCAGCGCCGCCGCCCCGACGAGCAAGAGTCCGTAGCGCACGAGCGCGCCGCGCGTGACGGCTTTGGCCAGCTCATTGACGGCGTTGCCGATGATAAGCGGCTTGAGCAGCGAGAACGTCGCGGACGCCGCCACGCACAGCGCACCAAGCGTCAGCGCCATTTTGTGACGCCCGAAATATCCGAAAAGCCGGCGGAGTGGAGAGAGAGTCAAAGCCAAGGTTGGATGTTCAACAGCTCGGCATCAACATACATTCTTTTTCACGCGGTGGCGCGGAGCCGCGGAGGTTGGTTTTCTCCGCGTCCCCGCGTCCCCGCGTGAAAAACCGTCTCACAAACTCTTCAACTGCTCCTTCGGATAGTTCCTCGCATCCACCTTCGCATGGGCCTCGGCGATCTTCCCCTTCTCATCGATGACATACGCGATCCGTTTCGCGTACTCGTCCTTCGGCGATTCGGCCGCGCCGTACGCGATCCCAATCTTGCGATCGGTGTCACACAACAGCGGAAACGGGAAGTCGTACTTCTCGGCGAACTTTGCGTTCGCGGCGACGTCATCGAAACTGACGCCGAGGATCGTGGCGTTCTTCGACTCGTATTCGGCGGCGAGGTCCCGGAACCCGGAACCCTCGGCCGTTCAGCCGGGTGTGTCGGCCTTCGGATAAAACCAGAGCACGACCTTGCGTCCGCGCAGATCGTGCAGCGCAACCTTGCGGCCGCGATGATCGCTCACCTCGAAGTCAGGAGCCTCGTCGCCAACGTTCAGCATGCGTCCTCCTCGGAACGAATTCAGTACGAACCGCAACTTGCCTGCCAGAGACACACCGCGATTGTAGTGGAGGTAGGGAAAGCAACGCCGAGAACACTCCTCAGGTATGCCCGATCCCACTCCTCCGATCGTTCTCAATCCCGAACCCGAGCGCCTCGACGAGGCTCTTGCGCTCTGCCTCTCCGGCGGCGGCTATCGCGCCATGCTCTTTCACCTCGGCGTCCTGCAGTACTTCAACGACGCGGCGCTCCTCGGCAAACTCGATCGCATTTCCAGCGTCTCCGGCGGTTCGATCACTGCCGGAGTCCTCGGCATGCAATGGAAGACGCTCGCATTCGATGCAGGCGGCCGCGCCACGAACTTCGATCGCGTCGTGACGGCGAACGTGCGCAAGATGGCCGCGACGACCGTCGACGTCGGCGCCGTGATCTTCGGCGCGCTGCTGCCGGGAACGATCAGCGACCGCGTCATCAAGCGTTACCGCGAGGTTCTCTTCGGCGACAAGACGCTGCAGGATCTTCCCGATCGGCCGCGCTTCGTCATCAACGCCACCAACGTGCAGACCGGATCGCTCTTCCGCTTTTCGAAGCTGTACATCGCGGACTGGCAGATCGGACGTTTCCCGAATCCCGATCGCCTGCTGGCCGAGGCGGTGGCGGCATCGTCGGCGTTCCCGCCGATCCTGTCGCCGGCGCGCCTCTCGTTCAAGCCGACCGATTTCTCGCTGAACGCCGGCGCGTGCAACACGCCGAAGTTCACGTCGAACGTTCTGCTCACCGACGGCGGCGTCTACGACAACATGGGAATCGAGACGGCGTGGAAGCGCTGCAAAACGATTTTCGTGAGCGACGCCGGCGCGAAGATGCAACCCGAGGCCGATTCGAAAACGGACACGGTGCGGCATTCGCTGCGCGTGAACTCCGTCATCGACAATCAGGTGCGCAGTCTGCGGCGCCGGCAGGTCGTCGATGCGCTCGTCAAAGGCCAGCGGAAAGGCGCGTTCTGGGCGATGTCGAGCGATCCGGCAAAGTTTCCGGCCGTGAGCGCGTTGCCCGTCCCGCTCAACCACGCGCAGGAGCTCGCGTCCGTTTCCACACGCCTCAGCGCGCTCAACGACGAGATGCAGGAGCGCCTCATCAACTTCGGCTACGCGATGGCCGAACGCGGCGTGCGCAGCCACTATGATCCAGCTGCATTCGCGCCCGCGCACTTCCCCTATCCGCGCGGCGTTTAAGGGGAAAGTCCGGGGACGCTCCATCCTTGCGTCGATGCGAGAACGAAGGCCTGGCCCCTGGATTCCTGAGTTCGTCAGGGCGGTTTGTCGCCTCATCTGCTCCGCCCGAATACGATCTTGGTACCATCAGCCACACATCCACAATTGAATGCACGTCGAGGACCGCATGTCTGATCCGTCTTCAGATCGCATCGAGCCGCCCTATGGCGAAATCTGGGAACAGCTCCGCGACGGCGAGATCGTTCCCTTTCTCGGCGCCGGCGCCTCCCTCGGCGAGCGCGCCGACGACGCGCACTTTGACGGAAACCATCCCGCGTTTCTGCCAAGCGGGTCCGAGCTTTCGGAATGGCTCGCCAAGTTCGTCAACTTCCCCGAAAAACCGGCCACCGATCTGGCGAAAGTCGCGTCCTTCTATCAGGTCCAGACCTCGCGCGACCGCTTGATGAAACATCTGCGCAGGATTTTCGAGGCCGATTTCGCTCACACGAAAGTTCACCAACTGCTGGCCGACGTGCCGAAGCCGATGCTGATCATCACCACGAATTACGACGATCTCATCGAGCGCGCCTTCCGCGAGCGCGACAGGCCGTACCACCTCGTCACGCATCCCGAATCCGACGATCTGGCCGGGTCGGTCCTGTGGTGGAAGCCGGGCGCGAAGGAACCCGAGGCTTGGGCACCAGCCGATCTGCCGCTCTATGTCGACGACGTCTCGGTCGTCTACAAGATGCACGGCACCATCCTGAAGGCGCCGTTCGACACGAAGTGGCAAAGCTTCGTCATCACCGAGGAGGACTACGTTCAGTTTCTGTCGCGCATGACCCAGAAGGGAGGCGCGATTCCGGCGTCATTCATGTTGCACCTCCGCAACTCTGCGCTTCTCTTTCTCGGATACGGCCTGAACGACTGGAACTTCCGCGTGATGCTCGACAAGTTACGGCGGCCCGTCTTCCAGCGCGATGAGGAGACGACAGACGGCGACAAGCAACTGCCGGTAACGAGGGCCAACCAGAAGCCGACGTGGGCGATCCAGCGCCACCCGTCGCGGCTCGAATGGCGGCTTTGGCAAGCGCGCGACGTCGCGATCTTCGACGTCGATCTCGCCGCATTTGCAGACGGCGTGCGGCAGTGGATGAATCCATGAATGCCGACGATCCCGCCGTCTCCGCGATTCCCGACTGTCCCTATCGCGGTCTCGAATCGTTTGACGAGAAGGAGCGCGAGTACTTCTTCGGGCGCGAGCAGGAGACGAAAACGATCGGCGCGAATCTGATCACATCGCGCCTCACGATCTTCTACGGCGCGAGCGGCGTCGGAAAGACGTCGGTTCTGCGCGCCGGCGTGATGCCGTTTGTCCGGAAACAGTCCGACGTCACGGCGATTCTCTTCCGTTCCTGGCGCGAGGCCACGTTCGAGCTGCAACTGAAGCAGGAGCTCGCAAATGAGGTCAAGAAAAAGAGCGGCGCGGATCTCGATCCCGTGCAACCGTTCGATCGGTGCCTGGCGGAAGCAGCGGTACTGACACGCGGGACGATCGTCGTCATCTTCGATCAGTTCGAGGAGTACATGCTTTACCACGCCGCCTCGTCGGGGGAGGGACGAGAGTTCGACAGCGGATTCGCATGCGCCGTGAACCGGCCGGACATCGACGCGAACTTCCTCATCTCGATTCGTGAAGATGCTCTGGCGCGCCTGGACCGCTTCCGCCGATCCGTTCCGGATCTCCTCGGTAATCGCCTGCGGCTGGACCATCTCGATTCCGAAGGCGCACGGGCCGCGATTCGGAAGCCGCTCGTGCAGTACGACGCCATCGTTCGCGCACATGGCCGGAACGAACTGGTGATGAACGTCGAAGACGATCTCGTGGAAGAGCTGATCCGTCAGGTGCGCATCGGCGGCGTCGGCCTCGGCCTGCAAGGCCGGGGACACATCGAAGGCGCGGCTGCCGTGACGCGCGTCGAGACGCCTTTCCTGCAGATGGTGCTGGAGAAGATGTGGGAGGCGGAGCGAAGGAGCGGATCGCAGGCGTTGCGCCTCGAAACACTGCGCACACTCGGCGGCGCACAAACGATCGTTCGCGAACACGTCAACGGCGTCATGCAACGGCTGACATCGAACGAACGTGAAGCGGCATCGCAGATTTTCGACCGGCTCGTGACGCCGTCGGGATCGAAGATCGCGTACAAAAAGAGCGATCTGGAGCAGTTCGCCGGCAAAGCACGCGCGGCTGCGCCGCTACTCCTCGGTACGCTGACGCAGATGCGCATTCTGCGCGAGCTGGAGCCGGCGGGCACCGACGACGAAACGCGGTACGAGATCTTTCACGACGTTCTTTCCACAGCGGTCCTTGAGTGGCGCACGCGATATCACCGCGAACGCGAACTGGTGGGCCGGGTGTGGAAGGCGATCGGCATCGCCGTACCGCTGGTGATCATCGCGGCGGTCATGGCGGCGATGTATGTGCGCAGTGTGCGGTCGAGCGAACGGTATGCGTTAATGATCCGGTCGAATGAGTTGAGGATTGCGAAGGCGAACGCGGAGTCATCTCAAAGAAGAGAGGAGTTGGCGCTCGCAAACAACAGGTTGGCGAACCAGCGTGAAGAAGCATTGAAACTGGTTGTCAAAGCGCAGACCGCAGTAACTCTCAGTCAGCAAATGGCGAAGACGGAAGCCGCGAAAAGCCAGACCGCGATCGAGCGGCAGCGTGAGGAAACACGGCGATCGGTTGCGGATGCCGAGGCGAGAGAGTCCGAAAAGTCTGCAACGTCGTTCCAGAACGCAGGCAATCTTGCAGAAGCACTCAGCGCATGGAAGCGGGCACTCGAAATTTACGCCCAGCAAAAAAACGAGGGCGGCGCAGTCCGCGCAAACGATGCGATCGGGAAGATTCTTCGGGAGCAGGAGCGGCAGGCAGACGAGAGACTGCAAGACGCGGAGTCGGATGAGGTGGAGCGCGAGTATAAAGACCTGGCCCGAATGGAATGGGAATTAGGCAAAGACAAAGTCCCGGATTTGGATCCTGGGCCCGTCAAACGCTGCAAATTGATCTACTTCGACGGCGACTGGAAGGAATCGACGCCACAAGGCTCTTCGATCTGGACGCTGTGGACGGAACGCAAAGAAGGAGTCACGCATCTCAAAATCGTGCGCAAGGACATCACCGCCTCGGGGACGCTAACGCGTGAAAACAGCAACGCGACATTCACGGGAACGATCACCTACAGGGACGGTTCCTCGCGTAAAGTGACGATTCCGTATCCCGACGGCGCCTCCGGGTGCCAGCGCATTACGGGAAGCGGCATCTCTTTGACGCGGGAGACCTATGGTCGTTATGAATAAAGACTAATCGCTGCAGGAGGAGAAATGAACGGCGCCGATGAGAAGAATGTCCCGGGCGAGCGGCCGCAGATTGCGGAAATCGCGAAATTGGTTCTTGGTGTAACGGGCGTGGCGATTCTGGCCATTTCTGCGATCGTGCTGATCGCCGCACCAAAAGACGGATTCGAGAAAGCGAGTCAATTGGTCTTCAACTCGCTCCTCCCCCTTCTCGGCACCTGGGTCGGGACTGTTCTCGCGTACTACTTCTCCAGCAAGAATTTCGAGAGCGCGAGTGAGAGCGTCGAGCGCCTCGTCAACCTGACCACCGAACAGAAGCTCGGTCAGATGGTCGTCGAGAAGGAGATGATGCGATTCCCGGAGATCACGACCTATGAGATCCCGGCCGGCAAAACGACTAAGGATGTGCTTCTCACCGAGTTAATGAAGAAACTCGGCGGCAAGATCACGCGCATTCCCATCCTCGACGACAAGAACGTCGCGCAGTACATCGTTCACCAGAGCGGCCTGTACAAGTTCATCGCGTCGAAGGCGACCGCCGGCAAGTCGGCGGCGGACATCAGCAAGCTCACGCTGCAGGACCTCATCGACGACGCGGAACTGAAAAACTGGATCTCCAACATCGTGTATGTCTCCGAACAGGCATCGGTCGCCGACGCAAAGAGCAAAATGGAACAGCAAACCGGCTGTCAGGACCTCATCGTGACGAAGAGCGGGAAAAAGGAAGATCCGATGATCGGCTGGATGACGAACGTCGACATCGGACGGCTTTCCAAAGCGTAAAGCGTATCTACCGAGGAGAACAAGATCGATGGGTGACCCAATAAGACGCCCGAAGTCTGAAATCGACCTTCAACAGTTGAGGCAGTTTCTCGAGTCGATGAAGACCATCACTGAGGACTTCATCGTCGGGCCGAAAGGCGGTGAGCCCCTCTATCACTACACCGATCTGAACGGCGCGCGCAGCATCATCACGGACGACGACCTCTGGCTGACGAACTCCCGCTACTCGAATGACGAAGAGGAGATCACGCACGGCTACCGCGTCGCGAACAAAGTCATCGAGGCGGCGAAGCTCGAGGCCAATCCCAACCCGGACTGGCTCCGCTACCTGATCGAAGTCGCGAAACTCGTCCAAAAGCCTGCCGACGAAGGCGTCTACATCTGCTGTTTCTGCAAGTTCGACAATCTTCTCAGCCAGTGGCGCGGCTACGCCGCGAGCGGAAACGGCGTCAGCATCCAATTCAACCCGCCGGGCTTCGCATATATCGCCGGACCTGATTCGCCCGTCGGAGGTCTGATGCGCCTCTGGAGGATCCTTTACGAGGAACAGGCCCAGTACGGCATCGTCTCGAACGCGCTTCACTTCGCCTTCAACAATGGAGGGGCCGACCCGATCGAGACGCGCGCGCAACGTGCCGCCGATGCGATCACCTTTTTCATCCCGACGTTCAAGAACAGCGACTTCAAGAATGAGGAAGAGTGGCGCCTGATCTTCACCCCGCCGCCGGCGTGGAGCGTGAAGCCTCGGTTCCGGGTTGCGCGCAACATGCTCGTCCCCTATTACACGCTCAAGGACCTCGGCGACTCGCTCAATCCGCCCCCGCCGCCCGGACAATTGCTGCCAATCACCGGCCTCCTGATGGGCCCGAGCGCGCAGAAGACGCTCAACGCAGCGAGCGCGCAGACACTGATCCATGCGAAGGGCTACAACTTCACCGTGCGCGTCTCGAATACGCCGTGGAGGGGATGAGGTGGCCCTTCTCTGCTCGATCCAGCGACCGAGTCGGATGTCGTTCGCGCGAACGTAGCCGCCATCAAGCGCAGGTAGCTGGGATGCGGGCAGTTGGCGTTCGTTTCGTTGGCTGAAGTCGTGATCCGCGGTTTCTTTAGCGCCTGGGTAGGGATCGGTGCCTGGCCATCACTCCTTCTCCGAGAGGTGAGCGTGAACACGACGAATCCGAAAATCAGCAGTTCGACCAGCGTCCATCAGCTGCTTTTGGACATGCCCAAGACGAACCCCGGCGAGTATCGCGTCGTGGGAACGATTGAAGTGCCCGACTGGCGCGGCACCAGCAACCACTTTCAAGGGATCGCGCCGCTGAACGGCGTGGCCGCGATCACCGGCCAGATCAGCGCGAGCGCCGACGACTGGTGGTGCGCGTCGTTCGCCCAGACGGGAAATCCGGCAACGGTCAATGCCGTCTTCGGCTCCACCAACTACGACCACGCCGGCGGGATCCAGCGCCTGGGCGATCTCCTGGCCGTTCCGCTGGAGAACGACCAAGGCAAGGCCACCGTGGCGTTCTACGACGTCGCGGGCTCGCCGCGGTACCTGTATGAGATCGGCCCCAGGACGGGAAAAGCGTCGGCGGTTGGGATCACGAACTATCGGGACGAAGTGGGCATCGAGCATGCGATGCTCCTCGTCTACCGCTACGATCCGAAGTCGTTCTATGTCTATCGCGCGCGCATCGACAAGCTCACCCTCGGCGAGAACGACTGGAAGTACGTCACCGAGACCAGGTCCATCGAGACCGAGGACGACGATCAGTACCAGTGCTTCGCCCTCGTGACCGAGATGCGAGCCACGGGCGATTCGGTCGTTCTCCTCGGTTTTCGAGAGGACGAGGAAGTGGTCCGCTACTACGTCGATACAGGATCGACCAACTACGGAGAGATCAGCCCCGTGCAATGGACCTACGTCGGATGGGACGGCTCGCAGTGGCGTTACGGTGTAGGACTCCAGATCTCGAGCCCGACGCAAATCCGCATCTTCGGCTGCAGCGAAGATCCACACGGCGATCGCGACGATTACGAGTTCCCGATTTACTACTGGCAATAGCGAAGCCGCGATCCAATCTCGTTCCGAGGTGCGCGTATGTTGAAAAACTGGAGAGCTCCGCTTGCAATCCTCGGCGTCCTCGTGGCCGCCGTCGTGCTCGCCTACTGGCTCTGCTGGCCATGCTGTCAACAAACGACGGTCATCGTGTTGCGTCACGCCGAAAAGCAGGATCCGTCGACTCTGCCCGACAATCAGGTGCCGCTCACGGCCGCGGGTCAGGCGCGCGCAGCGACGCTCGCACAGATCTTGGCGCGGGAAGGCGTGACAAAGATCTACGTTACCGAAAAACTCCGGACGCAACAGACGGCCGCCCCGCTGGCGACGCTTCTGGGGATCACACCGCAGCAGATTCCCGCGGCAAATACCGACCAGCTGGTAGCCGAGTTGCGCAGCTTCAGCAACCGAGGCCGAGTCATCGTCGTCGTGGGCCACAGCAACACAGTACCGGCAATCATCGACAAACTCGGCGGCGGCACCGTCACCATCGCCGCAACTGAATTCGACAATCTCTTCGTGCTCACCCTGCGGAAGCCAAGCGCCACGCGCATCATCAAGGCGACCTATGGTGAGCCGCGGACGTGTCCACCGTGACGTCCTAAACGCCCGGAACGTTTCCTTGGGATCTGAGCCCCCGGACTCGATGCCAGGCCAGGCGCCGCGCCGATCGATGGCACTCGGTCGAAGCGTATCGTCGGGACGCTCCTTAGCCACCTGAATCCTGAGCACATCTACCGGCACGTTAAGGAGTAAGAATAGCGGCCGCGATGGCATGCCGAACGACTTTTCTAGATGAAGAAGCGCGAGATGAACTCCTCCCCGCACACCGCGGCGTTATCGACGCGCTGACGGACGTGACCAACGAGAACGGCGGACGAGTGGCCGGGCTTGTGGGGCGGTTCGGCTCAGGTAAAACGACGATCGTCCGGCATTTCGAAAATGAGTCAGGCAAGCGACAGCCGCGCACGAAGTACGTCTTCGTCTTCGATGCGTGGGCTCATGTCGGCGACACGTTGCGGCTTGCATTCGTGACGGAACTCGCAAGGTTCCTCGATCGGAACAAACTGATCAACAACGAAAGGCGCGATGCCGTGTACGGTGCCATTACGCGGCAGCCGGACCGCGCCGCCGCCGAAGCGGTGCCGAAAGCGATCTTCCCGACAGCCGTGCTCGCAGTTGCCGCGGTGCTGGCGCGCCTGATGCGGGGCTCATGGGAACTGCCGCTGGAATGGATCGTAGCCGTCGGCGTAGCGTTGTTCATCGCTGCCCTGTTCGTCGGCCGCACCAGAACCCTCACCATCACTCAGAAGGCGCCCGATCTGACATCGCGCGAATTCCAGGAGGCATTCGCCAAGGCGGTCTCGGCCGCGCTGCGACCAAACGATCAGAGGAAGCTCGTCATCGTGTTCGACGACCTCGACCGCCTCACGCCGGACGAAGCTGACGAGGTTGTGACGGTGCTGCGCATCTTCTTCGACAGCTGTCGTGAAATCCCGGAGTTCAACCGGCTGTGGTTCGTCGTTCCATTCGATCGCGAAGCGATGACAAACAACCTTGAAAAACGCGGATCGGATGCGCTGCAAAAACTCTTCGCCATCGAAATCGAGGTGCCGCCACCGAACCTTCCCGCCGGTAGCGAAGTCTTCGAAAAACGGTTCCTCAAAGCGTTTGCGGGTCACACGCGGCTGGAAGCGCAGCGGGTTAACACGATGCTGCTGCAAAAAGAGCCGAATCCCACGTTGCGCAGCGTGACCGCGTTCATCAATCGTCTCGCCGTCCTGCATATCCGGTGGTGCCACCGGGGCATACCTATCGCCGATCTAGCGGCGTACGTGCTCGTCGCAAACGGTATCGACCCGGCGAAAATCGCCAGCCTTCCGCGTCCGGCCGGCGCTAGCGATGAGTGGCACAGCCACGTCGGCGCGCTCTATTTCAATGTCGACCCGAGCGAGGCGCAGTACCTCATCCGCGGAAAAGCGATCGAGACGGCGATACTCAACGGCGCATCCGAGGCGCTGTGGCAACTGTCGGAGACGCCCGGATTCACTGAGACAGTGTCCAGAATTCTTGCCGGCAAGGCTGACCATCTCGCGACCACGCCGCAGCAACTGGTGAAGGTGGCCGCTGCATTCGGAACGAATGACTACGCCGAGCTGATCTGGGACAGGCTGGTCCACATCGCCAGGGAGGTCAAGAGTTGGCCGACGGATATAGATCTCCGGCCGCTCGCGGTCATCCTCGGCCATGCCAATGCCGAAGATCGCCGGTTGATCGCAGCCGCCGTATTTGGATCGCTATCTAACGGGCTCCAGCAAACTCGCGAATCGGATTCCGAGTCGTTCGACCGGTGGCTCGCGAACTTCGTTGCGCTGCGCGATACGCTCGGCTCCGACCTTCCGGTGCAAGCGCGCGACACGATTGCCGGCTCTCCGCTGTTCCGCCTCCAGGTGCTCGGCGCGATCGAATCCGGGAAATTCGAACCTCCAGCGACGCCGCCGGTGATGATCGCTGAAGGCGATCCGATGTTTTTGCTTGATTTCGCGGCGAATCGCCTTAAGAGCAATACATATCGGCCAATCGCCCACTTCGTCTCACTCCTCCGAAATGTCGACTGGACCACTGCCTTCGATGCCGGTGAACAGAAGATCTACTACGCCTCGGCCATCCAGCCGGGTCACCCCGCGATGAACCGGATCATGGAGCTTTTCGGAATGGTCGAGCGCCATGCCCAACGCCCGGAGGCGACCGAGCGGCTCGATGTGTATTCGCAGCGGGGGGATTTCCTGCAGTTCGCCATCTTCACGTGGCACCTCGATGCCGAAACTCCGGCAGTGATGCTTGCGTTACTCACAATGCGACGACTCGATGTGATCGGCCACATCGTTCGCGTCGTCAGCGTTGACGCAGCTCTGCAGAAGAATGCGCATGCCCTTCTTGAGTTTCTGCACAATCCCGAACAGAACCCAGCTCGGCTTGAAACGATATACGCGGTGCACGAACGGCTAGGTGTTACGGGCGATAGCCGTGATCTGCTGGTGGCCGCCGCGCGCCTATTCGACGAAAAGGGTGGCATCGAACTCGCGGAGATCCCCCGCTGACGACAGACACAGTCATTAGGAGAGACGAGGTTCAGTTGATTCGAAACTTAGCTCGGACGACTCGACCGAGGCAGCGTATCTCACGGCCGTTTGTCCATGAATAACCTATTGTTTGTAGCCATCGAGAGAAACGCGCCGGCGAGCCGCCGGCGGTCCAGCCGCCGGGCCGGCGGCGCTACGCCGTCAGCTCTCCACCAAGCCTCGCAATTGTCGACTCGCCACCGTCAGCATCGCCAGATCCACCGTTTGCGCGGCGCGGAGGTCGGTCATTAACTGGTCGATGCGTTCGACTTCGCGGGGGCGGGTGGCTAGCCAATTGTCGACGGGGTCTTTGGCGCCGTCGCTTTCGGTGAGGACTTTTGAGGCTAGGGTGCTCTGGTAGTTGAAGAGGTCGTCGATGACGGCGGCGAGGGCGGCTTTTTGCCAGGGGGTTTCGGCGGGGATGGAGGCGCCGGCGGTGCGGAGGCGTTCCAGGCCGAAGCGGGCTCCGACGCTGAAGTAGACGCGGGCTACGTCCTCGACCGGGCGGCCGGTGCGGGAGAGGCGGACGATGTCGAGGGCAGCGCCCATCACCCCGAGGGAGGCGATGCGGTAGGCGACGGATTCAGGAACGCCGTCCATTTCCAGCTCGCCCTGGCGCGCTTTTAGGGAGCCGAGGAGGGCGGCGGGGAGGATGTCGTTGAGTTTGTCGGAGATGGCGGCGATGGCGGGGCGGAACTCGCCGACGTAGCGCGCCGTGTCGAGTGATTTGTAATCGCTGATGAGCAGCCAGTTCATGGCGCGTTCGAGAAGGCGTCCGACTTCGATCAGCATCTCCGTCTGCACGCGCGCGGGAAGGACGTTGTCCTGCGCCTCGATCTCGGTCCAGAGCGAGCGGAGGTCGAACGATTCGCGGATGATCGTGAACGCGCGCGCCACGTCCGCGGTCGGCTTCCCGGTCTCCTCGGTCATCTGCCAGACGTAGGTCGGGCGGATGCGGTTGATGATGTTGTTCGTGACGTAGGTGCCGATGATCTCGCGGCGCAGGCGGTGGCGTTCGATCGTGCTGCGGTACTGCTGGCGCAGCGGCTTCGGGAAGTAGAGGACGAGGTCTTCGACGAGGAGTGGATCGTCGGGGAGATCGCTGGCCAGCAGGTCGGCGTAGAGCACGATTTTGCTGTACGCGAGGAGGATGGCCAGTTCGGGGCGCGTCAGGCCGATGTGCGCGGTGTGGCGCTGCGCGATGGTCTCGTCGTCGGGCAGACCTTCAAGTGCGCGGTCGAGGCGGCCGGCGCGTTCGAGGGCGCGCATGAAGCGGGCCTGCTCGTCGAGGACTGATTCGCCGAGGGCTTGCGTGAGCGAGATGGCCTGCGTCTGCTCGTAGTTGTCGCAGAGCACGAGCTGGCCCACTTCGTCCGTCATCGACGCGAGGAGCGTGTTGCGCTCGTCGAGTCCGGCAAGCTCGCCGCGTTCGATGGCGTCGTAGAGCAGGACCTTGATGTTGACTTCGTGGTCCGAGGTATCGACGCCGGCGGAGTTATCGATCGCGTCGGTGTTGATGTGACCCCCGCCCATCGCGTATTCGATGCGCGCCTGCTGCGTGAAGCCGAGGTTCGCGCCCTCCCCTACCACGCGCACGCGCAGCTCGGGGGCGTCGACGCGGATCGCGTCGTTGGCGCGGTCGCGTGCGGCGGCGTGATCTTCGTCGCTCGCTTTCACGTAGGTTCCGATACCGCCGAGCCAGAGCAGGTCGGCGCGTGCGCGGAGGATCGCTTTCATCAGCTCCGACGGCGCGAGCGTTTTCTTTTCGAGATCGAACGCGAGGACGACTTCGTCGGAGACCGTGACCGTCTTCGCACTGCGATCGAGGACCGCGCCGCCTTTCGACAGCAAGTCCGGGTTATAGCCGTTCCAGTTCAGGCGCTGATCGAACATCCGCTGCCGCTCGGCGAGGCTGACGGCGGGATCGGGATTCGGATCGAGAAAGATGTGCGAATGGTTGAACGCCGCGATCAGTTTCGTGCGCGGCGATAGCAACATCGCGTTGCCGAAGACGTCGCCGGACATGTCGCCGACGCCGACGCAGGTGAAGTCCTCGCGCTGGATGTTGACGCCGAGCTCGCGGAAGTGGCGCTTTACCGCCTCCCATCCGCCGCGCGCGGTGATGCCCATGGCCTTGTGGTCGTAGCCGGCGCTGCCACCCGAGGCGAAGGCGTCGCCGAGCCAGAAGCCGTATTCGGCGGAGATGGCGTTGGCGATATCGGAGAACGTGGCCGTGCCTTTGTCCGCGGCGACGACGAGGTAGGGATCGTCGGCATCGCGGCGCACCACGTCGCGCGGCGGCATCACGTCGGCGCCGCGCAGGTTGTCGGTGATGTCGAGCATGCCGCGAAGGAGCGTCTGGTACGCGGCCACGCCCTCTTTTTGAAATGTCGGACGATCGGCGGACGGATTCTTGACGACAAAGCCGCCCTTCGATCCCATCGGTACGATGACGACGTTCTTAACGTTCTGCGCTTTCATCAGGCCGAGGATCTCGGTGCGGAAATCCTCGCGGCGGTCGGACCAGCGGATGCCGCCGCGCGCGACCTTGCCGGCGCGCAGATGGATGCCTTCCATCGACGGCGAGTAGACGGAGATCTCGAACATCGGCCGCGGCAGCGGCAGCTCGCGAATCGACTGCGAGTCGAGTTTGAACGAGAGGTACGGCTTGCGATTGCCGTTCTCGTCACGCTGGTAATAGTTCGTCCGTAGCGTCGCTTCGATCAGCGTTAGATAGAGGCGGAGGATTCGATCCTCGTCCGGATTCTTGACCCGATCGAGCGCGTCTTCGATCTGCGCGCGGATTCCGCCGGCGGCGAGATGGCGTCCGGTCACAGTCTCCGAGGCCATGCTCGCGCCGCGCAGCGTTGCCGCGCCGAGCGACGGATCAAAGTGCGTCTCGAATAGTTGGATCAGCAACCGCGCGACGTCCGAATGCGCCGAAAGCGTCTGCTGGATCAACTGTTCGCTGACGTTCACGCCGATCTGGCGGATGTACTTGCTGTACGCGCGCAGTACGACCACCGAGTGCCACTCCAGCTCCGCGGTGATGACGAGGCGATTGAAGCCGTCGTTCTCGGCCTCGCGGTTCCAGACGCGGACGAAGGCCTCCTGAAACTTCTGCTTGATTGGCGAGAGGTCGTCCTGCATCCCCTCGGCAGCGAGACTGAAGTCGCGAATGCGTACGACCGTCCCGCCGAGCGGATGCACTTCGTACGGCTCCTCGGCCAGCACTTTCAGGCCCATGTTTTCGAGCCGCGGCATGATGTCCGACAGCGGCACCGGCGATCCGGAGTGAATGATCTTGCAGTGGAACTGCCGCTCGTCGGTCTTGTGGCGATAGAGATCGACGACGAGCCTGCCGTCGGCCAGCACTTCTTCGATGTGCTGGATGTCGTACATGGCCGCTTCGGCCGTGAATCGCTCGCTGTACGCGGCGGAAAACGCGCGCTTGTAGCGGCGCTGCAGTTCGATGCCTTCTTCTTCGCCGTAGCGCTGGCAAAGCGTGTCGAGCAATCGGTCGGCCCACGTGCGCGCGGCGTCGGAGAGCATCGCTTCGATGCGCTTCTCATCGACCTCGGGGATCGCACCCGCAGTCGTTTTGACGACGAAGAGAATGCGCGCAAGCGGCGCGTCGGTGACGTGCTCCGAGATGTTGGTGTCGCGACCGTTGAGCTGCTCTTCGAGGATCTGTCTGGCCTTCTCGTGGAACTCGACCGTGTTTTGATCGCGCGGGACGAAGACGTAGCAGGAGACGAATCGCTCGAAGACGTCCTTGCGCGTGAAGAGCGCGACGCGATGGCGTTCCTGCAGCAGGAGGATGCCGCGGGCAATGTCGTAGAGCTGCGCGTCGGTGATCTGGAAAAATTCGTCGCGCGGAAACGTCTCCAGGATGTCGACGAGCGCTTTTCCGTTGTGGCTGTGCGGATCGAGGCCCGCGCCTTCGATGACGCGCTTCGCTTTGAGGCGCAGCATCGGAATCTCGCGCACGCTGCGGCTGTACGCAGCCGAGGTGAAGAGCCCGAGGAAACGATCCTCGCCGATCAGATTGCCGTTGTCGTCGTAGCGCTTGATGCCGATGCGGTCGAGCGGCACGTTGCGATGCACGGTGCTGCGGCTGTTGGCCTTGGTGATGATGAGCAGGTCTTTCGTGCGCGCGTATTCGCTGAACTCGGGCGTGAGCGGCTTGGCGGCGCGCGCGGCGGACTCCTGGCGAAAATCGCGCAGGATGCCGAGGCCGCTCTCGATCACGGGCGGCAGGTAGTCCTTGTCGCCGCGCGTTTCGAATCCGTAGCGGCGGAATCCGAGGAGGATGTAGTTGCCCTTGTCGAGCCACTGCAGGAACTCGCGCGCCTCGGCCACTTCCTCCTGCGGCATCGGCAATTTGGCGTGTTCGAGATCCGCGACGTCGGAGCGAAGCTGGCCGCGCATGGCCTGCCAGTCGGTGACGGCGGCGCGGACATCGTGAAGCACGCCTTCGAGCGACGTGCGCATCGCCTCGAGCTCCGCCGAGTCGCTCTCCTGATCGATCTCGACGTGCATGTACGACTCGACGATGGCGTCGATCTTCGCTTCCTGCGTCGATTCGAGCTCGACACGCTTCGATCCCGCATCGCGGCGAACGCGCACTACCGGATGCAGCAGCAGGTGGATGTTGCGTCCGAGCCGCGTGACCTCGGCGCTGACGGAGTCGACGAGGAACGGCATGTCGTCGTTGACGATCTCGATGACGGTGTGTTCGAGGCCCCAGCCGTTCGCGTCGACGGTGGGATTGAAGAGTCGCACTTTCGGCGCGCCGACCTGGCGGATTTCGCCGAACTGCCAGAGCGAGAGCGCCCCGCCCAGGAGGGTCTCGAACGAGGTGTAGATGATGTCGTCGGGAGCGACGAGCGCGAAGTAGCGCTTGACGAATGCGGCGGCGCTTTCGGCCTGGTCGGCAACGACTCGTTTCTGTGCTTCGGAAGCAAGCCGATCGACCAGATCGGCCTTGCGCTGCTCAGGGGTAATGGTCATGAATCGCGGCTCCTGCAATTGCGGGCGGGGATCATATCGCGGAGGGCGGCGCTGTCATCGTGAGCCGCCGGGGCGCGGCTCGGGTTAACAACATCAGGCAGTGCACCTTGCCAAAGCACAGACAAGAGTGTCTGTGCCACACAATCCAGCCGTACTGCCCGAGTGCTTGCTACCGGCAGAGCCGGTGTGGCACAGACACTCTTGTGCTGGTGAGGCTCGGGACCGTTGAGAAGATCAACGCGGCGGCTCACGATGATAGTTTCGTTACCGTGGGCGCACTGCCATCCTTCCGCTTCGATGGTAGTCTGCGCGCGGGCCGGGGTTTTGCAGATTGCGGGTTGCGCAACCTCACCACACATACCGGGAGAAAGAGTGCTCATGACAACTGCGAGGGATGAGAACGTGCCGACGTCGTCGATCGTGATGAAGGCGATCGACGCGAAGACATTCACGGAATTGCAGGCATTCGTCAAAGATTTGGAGAGCCGCCCCACCGAACGGTTGCTGCGCGATCTCCCCGATCTCGTGAGGCTTTCGGAAGCGAAGGCCGAGATCATCACCTACGTCATCGCCACGAAGTACCGCCACGCCGCAACCGACGAGCGCCAGACGATCCGCGAGAGCGTGCAGGCGACGTCCGACCGTTTGCCGCACGGGCAGGAGCGATCGCGGGTGCAGGACATCCTGGAGAGAATCCGCGGCCTGGCCGTTTAATAACGTTTCCCAGCGACACACACATGAGCGACGCATCGATGCGCGTCGCCTGAAGGTGCGACTCGCGGTTCCCCGCGCCCGGCTCCATCTTGCGGCAACTTCAAAAGGAGAGTTGCCATGCACGATATGGAGTTCGAACTTGAAAATGAGTTTGAGATGGAGCGCGATCCGTTCGCGGGTGATTCATTCGCTGATGGAGAATTCGAAGATCACGAGGCCGGCCTTCTCGGCGAAGGTCCGTACGGCGAGACTGCGTACGGCGAAACGGCGTACGGCGAGAGCGAAAACGAGCTGTTCGGCGGCGACGGTTTTGGCGAGTACGAGGGCGAAGGATTCCTCCTCGGACCGCTGCTGAAAAAAGCGGTCAGCGGCGTCGGCGGCTGGATCAAGAAGAATTCGGGAACGCTCAAGCAGCTCGCCGCGGCGGACGCACCGATCATCGGCAACGCCGTGGCCGGCCCGGTCGGCCAACAGATCGGCGAGTGCATCAGCAAGGCTCTCGGTGAGAACGCCGGGCAGGGCGAATACGAATTCGAATTCGAGTCGGAGAGCGAGGGTGAAGGTGAATTCGAAAGCGTCATGTCCGGGCCGCTCAGCGCGCAGCAGGGCATGGGCGAGTACATGGCCTCGATCGCCGCGAACGCGCAGACGGACACAGAGGCCGAGGCGCAGATCGGCGCGTCCGTGATCATCTCGTTGTCGCCGGCGGATCGCGACGCACTCCGCTCGCTGCTGCCGTCGATCACGCGCGGCGCCGCCATCCTCACGCGTCTGCTCCGCCACAACCGACGCACGCGTCCAGTCGTCCGCGTCGTGCCGACCATCGTGAAACGCACCGCTGTCGCTCTGAAGAAGAGATCCGACGCCGGCCAGCCGATCACGAAGAAGACCGCGGCGAAGGTCATGGCGGCGCAGACGAAGCGCGTCATCGGCTCCCCCACTGTCTGCGCCCGCGCGATGCAGCGCAACCTCAAGGCGTCGACCGCGGTGGCGCGGCCGTCGCGCCCGTCGCGTCCCGCGCTGAAGTACTGACGCCATCACGACATCCGGAGGACAGCCATGAGCAGCACTGCATACGAATACGAGACCGGCCAGCAGGAAGCGTTTTACGAGTCGGTCACCTCGGCGGCGAGACAGGGCCGGCAGCACAAGCAGCTCGGGCTGCTGGCCATGCGCGCCGCGCGGGCCGCCCTCGTTGAGGGCAGCAACACCTGCGGCTGCGACGGCGCGGACGGCGAATCTGAAAATGGCGCCGCGCAGGAGTGGGAAGGATCGCCAGCGTACTTTCATCAGTCGTTCGCGACGGAATCGCAGCCATCCGCATTACTGATGGACCACCTCGCACACGCGGCGGCCGAAGCGGAGAGCGACGGCGAAGCGTTCGCGTTCCTGGCGCCGCTGCTGCCGATGGCGATGAAGGCGCTGCCCAAGCTGGCCATGAGTCTGGGCAAGAAGTATCTGCCGCAGATCGCGTCGAAACTCTTCAAGAGCGCGCCGAAGCTGACGCAAGGCGTCCAGGGCGCTGCCCGCGCCCTGCGCGCCACGAAGGCCGGACGGCCGCTGGTACGCGCCCTTCCCGACGTCGCCCGTAAAACGACGGCCGACCTCGCGCGACAAGTGGCGAAGGGTGTCGATGTCACGCAGGACAGCGCGCTGAAGATGCTGGCGCGCAACATTGCCGGCATGCTCAGCAATCCGCGCATCGTGGTGAAGTGCGTGAACACCTCGCGCGAAACGGATCGCCGCGTTCATCGCGCGCTGTCCGGCGGCGGATCAGCGCACTGCTCCTGCCAGTAATCGAAATGACATCGCGGAGAAGCCATGATCGACATGCTCGAAATGCTGAATGCCGCTGTGCCACAAGGTGCACCGGTCCGTCCGGCCGCGAAGCCGGCCCGGCATGCCGAGCATGCCCTGGCCAGCTGGCTGGCCGTGCAACCGGTCAGCCTGGCGCGCCACGCTGCGGGCCTGCGCCCCTTCACGCGCGCGGAGTTCGGCAACACCGCCGCCGCTCCGAGCGAAGGGCATCTGCAAGCCGCGAATGCGCTGATCGAACGATTGCGCAAACGTCTGCTGCAGATGGCCGGACGCGTGACGAGCGCCACGCACGCCACTCTGCGCGATTCGTCGTCCGCGAACCTCACCCGCGTCGTAACGCTCAAAGACGCTGCACACGAATGGGTGCAGTCGGTTGAGAAGGTCTGGGACTTCTACTTCGAGCTTTTCGGGCAGCGGCAAACGCGTTTCGCGACGTGGCTCCTCGGCTGCGACCGCATCGCGCTCGACTGCTACCAGCAGGCCTTCCTGAACGTCGGCAAAGCGAAATCGATCCCGGCGCCGCCGCCGTTCGTCTACATGAAGACCGGTCTCTCGCCGGCCACGTTTCGCCGCTCCATCCGTTTGCGCAGTCTCGGGCTGCACGAGAATCCGTTCCCGCTCATCCAGCTCCCCTATCACCGGCTGATGAATCCGTGGACGCTCGGCGCCGTGCTGCACGAGGTCAGTCACAACCTGCAGAACGACCTCGACGTCGATGAGGTCATCCCGCAGACGATCGAAGCGCGTCTGATCGAGCACGGCATCCCGCGCACCGTGGCCGAGGTGTGGAAGCGCTGGAACCGCGAGATCTTCGCCGATCTCAGCGGCCTGCTCCTCGGCGGGCCTGCAGTTGTCGGCTCGTTGATGGACGTCGTCGGGCGGTCGCCGGCGAACACGCTCAACTTCACCGACGGCGCACCGCACCCAACCCCTTGCCTGCGCGTCCTGATCAGTTGCGAATTGCTGCGGCGCATGGGCTTCCCCGCCGACGCCGCCGCGTACCGGCACGCCTGGCTGCGCCTGTATCCCAGCGCGAAGGGCAGCAACATCCCGCGGCCGATGCTCACGACGTTCACCGATGCCAGCGCCATCGTCGTCGACACGATCTGCTTCCGAAAGTACCCGCAGCTCGGCGACAAAGCGTTGTCGCAAGTGATCCGCTTCGAGCCGAAAGAACAGACCATGATCGAGGAGGCGGCGCGACGCCTTGCCGCCGGAGTCGATCCGGGAGTCGTGCCGGAACGCTTCCTCATCGGCGCGGCGCGCGTGGCCATGGACCGCCGCCTGGCGCGGCCCGGTGTCATCACCGACAACTTCTACATCGAGCTGGCGAGGAGATGACGATGACGCGCGCCACTGCATTCGCGGAGTTCGTCAACCGCTTCCGCCATCTCGCCGAGGTCGTGCGCCAGCTGGCGCTCGCAATCGACGACGCTCCGGAAGACGGTTCCGAGCCCGCGGTCGTCGAGGCGTTGCGCGTCTCCGCGGCGGACGCCGTGCACGACACGGGCACGCCGCTCCCGCAGCACGATCTCGCCACCTGCCAGGAGCGGATCAACCGCATCAACCGCGCCATCCGGCAGGAGCTTGCCTCGTACGACGTCCTTCGCGAGATCGAGCGCATCGCCGTCGAGCGCGCCGGCGCCTGGCCGCGCTGGAGCAGCGTCGTGCGCGAAGTGCTCGACCGTTGCGAGACCGCCGTTTCCGAATGCGCCAATGCGCTCGTGGCCTGCTGGCGCGAGCTCGACATCACTGCCCACACGTAGAGAAGGAGACCAAATCATGTTCCTGCAAACGTCAGAACTAACGCCCGACGACGCGATCGCATCGGTCCTCGGCAAGACCACGCGGACGCCGCGCGACATCGTGGCCGCGCTCGATCGCACGTTCGTCGTGTCGACCGATCCCGTCACAAGAAAGTCGGAGGTAACGTTCGTACCGGCCGGCAACTCGGGATCGGTGTCGTCGGGCCGTCCCCGTCCGCTTCGCGGTTCGCGTGCGAGCCTCTTCGAGCGTGCCAACGCGGTTATTCAGGTGATGCGCCCGATCGTCATTCGGATCGAGGCTGCCCGATCCGATGGAGACTGCAGCGATGTCGAAGCGATCCGCAGCCTCATTCCGCCGACTCTCGACGCGATCGCCGATGCGCTGGGAAGTTCGGAGCCGCCGGTGAACGGCATCGTCGACGCGCTGCTCGTCTCGCTCGCGAATCAGACGGCGCAATTCGGAAAGTTGCTCGGCATCAGCAGTGCCATCAACACCGCCTGCGATGAAACGCGCGCCACCGATTTCAAGATCCTGAGCGAATCACAGCAGACGCTCAAAAAGATCTGGAGCGATTGGACGCCTGGCTCGGCCGACCTCGGCGTCACGATGGCGGACGTGGAAGCCGAAATGAACGAGATCGCCGATGCCACCGACGAGTTACGCGACGCGCTTCTGGCCGCCGGCATCGTCCCTGCCGACTGGCCGTCGGTGAACGTTGCGGATCACGTCAACCTCGCGCAGTTTTTCGACTGCATCGGTTCGACGCCGGGACGCGCGCAACTGGCCGTCCGCGAGGGCGGCCGTTACGGCCTGACGCTTTCGGTCGGACCGATGCTCCAGGCGCTCGAACCGCTCGTCAAAACCGGCCTCATCACGAAAGACGGCGGCTGCAGCCAAGCCACGCCGGAAATCGACACGGCGTTCTGCCGGATCCGCACGGCCATCAGTGACGCCATCCACGCAATCACAAATCTTCCGGGAGGTCAGTCATGAGCACACAGAACGACTCTCAGAACCGACTCGACCAATTCGCGGCACTGCGTGCGACGATCGCATCGAAGTTCGCGCAACAGATCGCCGACAATCCGCGCCTCGCCGAGACGATCTCCGCCTCGATCGACGACCTGGCCGCGAAGATCGCCGCCGAAACCGCGGCGCAGCCTCTGGCCGGCGACGGCGGGCTGGCCCAGCTCATCGGCATCGGTCCGAACAGCGCGGCGGACCTCGGCGAGGCGCGGCTGCCGGTCGGCGTCCAGCAGTACGACGAAACGGTCACTTCCGAGCGCATCGTGGCCATGGCCGATCTTTATTACATCTACCAGCACGAGCAGCTCGGCGTCTTTCGCGCCATCAACAAGCTGCAGCAGCTTTTCCGCGCCGGCGCGGTGCGGCTCTCCTCCGGCGACGGCGCGTATCACCTCTATCAATTCGACCGCCGCGGCGTTCTTCGTTACACGCGGCGCGACCGCTTCGCCGCGTACTGCCGTGCCTTTGGCTATTGCGCCGCACCGCCACCCGCCGGCGCCAAACCGAACCGCGATTTCCATCATCTCTTCTCGCAGTTCGTCCGCGAGACGGCGCTCTTCTGGCGCGACAAGCGCGTCTCCGAGGTCATCCGCGAGCGGGCCAACGATCCGAGTTTCGGGTCGATTGCCACCGTTCGCCGCGCCGGTCTCGATCTCCGCAATAACATGAAGTTCAGCTCGTATGGACATATCAATGTCCTGCGCGTCGAAGTCATGCAGCTCCTCGACGAAGCCTTCCGCATCCTCGGCACGGATGACATCCGCCGGCTCTTCGGCGCGGACACGGCCTGGGACGTCATCGAGGAAGTGCTCACCCGCTATTACAACGAGAGCGTCACCACCTCGCCGCGGCAGCGCATGGCCGTGGCCGGCCGCGAGATCCTTTCGTGGATCGCGCAGCCATACATCCTCGAGAGCGCCCGGACGCAGTTCGAAGCGCTGCTCGTCACGGTGGCCGAATTCGTCGAAGAGTGGCAGACAAGCGCGGAGTCGGTCGGCGCTTCCGAGCAGCGGATGCGCGCGGAAGTCGTCGACTGGAGGCCGCGTGCCGTTCAGGCGTGAAACGATTTCGTGATTTCCGTCACTATGAAAGCAGCTTCAGTATTGAGAAGGTCCCTTGCGACAACACAGAGCAGAAGCATCGTCCGCGGTTTCGGCCGCGGACGAAGGCGTTCCGAATCTTGCCGAAGCTCTGCTTCGGCGGGCGTCGCGAACGGCGCCGGCCGGTAACAGTGTTCTGGTGGACATGGAAATCGACGGCCTGCGCTGCGTCGTCGTCCGTTCCAGTGAGTTGCGAAATCCCGCGCCGCCCCAACGCATCCGCAACGAGCAACTGAGTCCGCGCGAACAGGAGATCGCGCGCATGATCGCCGAGGGCTATCCAAACAAAACCATCGCCGCCGTGCTCGACATCAGCACGTGGACCGTAAACACCTACCTGCGGCGCATTTTCGCGAAGCTGAATGTGACGTCGCGTGCAGCGATGGTGGCGAAGCTAATGCGCGGCTAAAAAGACTTTGAACCACAGAGACACCGAGAAAACCCTCTGTGATCTCTGTGTCTCGGTGGTTCAACGCCTTTAGAACAGCGCCGGCTCCTGATACGTGCCGAACACATCGCGCAACGCGTCGCTGATCTGGCCGACGCTTGCGTACGTCTTCACCGCGGCGATCAGGTACGGCATCGTGTTCTCGTTCGGATCGGCCGCGGCGGTGCGCAGGGCCTGCAGCGATTCCTCGACCTTGGCCGCATCGCGCGACGCGCGCACCTCGTTCAGCCGCACGATCTGCTCCTCGCCCACCGTGTCGTCGATGTAGAGAATCTCGTACGGATCCTCCGTCTCCATCTTGTAGCCGTTGACGCCGACCACGATCTTTTCGCCGGAGTCGACGGAGCGCTGGAACTGATACGACGCATCCCATATCTCGCGCTGCGGGAAGCCGGCCTCGATCGCTTCGACCATGCCGCCGAAGGCGTCGATCTTCTCGATGTAGTCGAAGCAGCCCGCTTCCATTTTGTTCGTCAGTTCCTCGATGAAGAACGAGCCGCCGAACGGATCGACGGTGTTGATGACGCCCGACTCGTGGGCGATGATCTGCTGCGTGCGCAGGGCGATGCGCGCGGCCGCCTCGGTCGGAAGGGCCAGCGTCTCGTCGAGCGAATTCGTGTGCAGCGACTGCGTGCCGCCGAACACCGCCGCCAGCGCCTGGATGGTAACGCGCACGATGTTGTTGTACGGCTGTTGCGCCGTCAGCGAACAGCCGGCCGTCTGCGTGTGGAAGCGAAGCTGCCACGAGCGCGGATCCTTGGCGCCATAGCGGTCGCGCATGACTTTGGCCCACACGCGGCGCGCGGCGCGGAACTTGGCCACTTCCTCGAACAGATCGTTGTGCGAGTTGAAGAAGAACGACAGCCGCGGCGCAAACTCGTCGACGTCGAGACCGGCTTTGATGCCGTACTCAACGTACTCCATCCCGTCGCGGAGCGTGAAGGCCAGCTCCTGCAGCGCCGTCGATCCGGCTTCGCGGATGTGATAGCCGCTGATCGAGATGGGGTTGTATTTCGGAACGTTCTCCGCGCAGAACTTAAACGTGTCGGTGATCAGCCGCATCGAGGGACGCGGCGGGAAGATGTACTCCTTCTGCGCGATGTACTCCTTCAGGATGTCGTTCTGCAGCGTGCCGGAGATCTTCTTCCAGTCCGCTCCCTGCTTCTCCGCGACGACGAGGTACATGGCCAGCGCGATCGGGCCGGTGGAGTTGATGGTCATCGAGACGGTGATGTCTTCGAGGTTGATTCCCTCGAAAAGCGTTTCCATATCGGCCAGCGTGTCGACGGCCACACCGCACTTGCCGACCTCGCCGGCGCTGAAGTGATGGTCGGAGTCGTAGCCGTAGAGCGTGGGCAGGTGGAACGCGGTGGAGAGACCGGTCTGACCGTGCGCGAGCATGTACTTGAAGCGCTCGTTGGTCTGCGTGGCGCTGCCGAAACCGGCGAACTGGCGCATGGTCCAGAGCCTGCCGCGATAGCCGCCCGGATGGATGCCGCGGGTGTACGGAAACTCGCCGGGAAAAGCGAGGTCGCGCTCGAAGTCGAGAGAGGCGACGTGGTCCGGCGTGGCCAGCGGATTCACTTCCATGCCGCTGACGGTGGTGAAGTCCTTCTTCCAGGCCGGTTTCTTCGACGCGCTCTGCTGCCATCTGGCCGCATCTTTCCTCACCACGTCGAGCGCGGCCTCGGAAAAGAGCGGGAGCTGTTCGGCCTGATCCTGCGGAATGGGCGGCGGGGCGGAGGTTTGGGAAATGTCGAGTCGAGTCATGTCAGCCGGTTACTGTACCGGATGAAGCGTTGCACCACAAAGACACAAAGGGCACAAAGAAATCCCTTTGTGTGCTTTGTGTCTTTGTGGTGAAACGTTTCGCGAACCTCTGTACGATGCGGCCAATCGCATGCGTACTTCGGTTGCCGCAAAACTTCGGACTGTCTTCGGTTTAAGCCTGTTCATCCTCGTCGTCATCGGCGGCATCGCCTTTTATGACACGCAGCACCTCGTAGCCGTGACAACGGCGCGGTCGCAGGCGCGGCAGTTTCTGGTCGACCTCGAACAGCTCGTGGCCAACCTGCGCGGAGCGGAAAACGAACAGCGCGGCTATCTCCTCACGGCCGAGCCCGCCTATCGCGCGGCCTATCAGAGATCGACGGCAACATTCGGCCCTGCCATCGCCGATCTGAAGCGGCGCGACCCGGCGTTGAGCGGACGGCTGAACGCTCTCGAACCGCTCGTGGCCGCCGTCATTCAGGAGTTGAATCACGGCATCGAGGTGCGCGACAAGAGCGGCGTCGACGCGGCCATCGCCGACATTCGCGAACACAGCAGCGACAACGCCATGGCGGCGATCCGCACGGCGGTGACGTCGATCGAGGCGCAGGAAACGCAGGTGCTGAAGGCGCGCGCCGAGGAGGCCACGTCCACGGCCAGGCGCACCTTCATGACCATCGGCTTCGGCACCCTCTTCGCCCTCATCGCCCTCTCCTTCGCCTCGGTCGTGATGTCGCGCGGCATCACGCGGCCGGTGCAGAAGCTCGTGGCGGGAACGGAGCGCATCGCCGCCGGCGAGCTGTCGAGCCGCATCGTCGCCGAGAGTCACGACGAGATCGGCGAGCTGGCCGGATCGTTCAATCGCATGGCCGAGTCGCTGGAAGTGCGCACGCGCGCCCTCAACGAAAGCGGCGGCGCGATCACCGGCGGCATTCGCGTGATGACGAACGGCAGCGACATGCTGCTCATCCGCTCCACGGAACAGTCGCAGCTCGCCGAGCGCTCCGCGCAGTCGCTGGTGAGCGTGCGCGACATCACCGAACAGGTCGTCCGCACGGCAGAAGGCGTCACCGCGCGTACCGAGGACTCGGCCGCGCGTGCGACGGAACTGCGCGCGTCGAGCGATCAGGTACGCACGACGATGACGCAGCTCTTCGAGTCGGCCGCGAAGACATCCTCATCAACGACGGAAATGTCCGCCGCCTCCGCGCAGATGTCCGCCATGACCTCGGCGCTCGCCGCCGCGGGCGACGACGTGCTGGCCTTCGTCTCAGAGATGGAAGCGACTTCCGGCGAACTTGGATCGCTTGCGATCAGCACCGCGGACCTTTCGCGGCGCGCGCGCGAAGAAGCGGTGGCCGGACGCGCCGCCGTCGACGAAACGGTGGCCGGAATCGAACACTCGCGCGAGCTGACCGAGCGCGCGGCCGACGTCCTGGCCGATCTCACCGCGCGCGTCGGACAGATTCGCCAGATTCTCGAAGTGGTCGGCCACGTAACGCAGCGCACGAATCTCCTCGCGCTGAATGCCGCCATCATCGCCGCGCACGCGGGCGAGCACGGCCGCGGATTCAATGTCGTGGCCGAGGAGATGCGCGAGCTCGCCGAGCAGACGCGAAAATCGACTAACGAGATCAGCGCCATCGTCAACGGTGTGCGCACCGCGTCGCAGGCGGCGGTGGCGGCGATGCAGGACGGCGTCGACCGCGTCCGCGGCACCGTCGATCTGGCCCGCAACGCCAGCGGTTCCCTCGGGCGCATCGTCGAGACGTCGTCGTCATCGTTCGAAATGTCGGAACGGATTTCGGCGTCGCTGGAACAACAGGCCGCGGCCACACGGAGTCTGCATCGCACCGCGTCGAGGATGAGCGATCACATCAGCGAAAACCGGCGCTCGATCGAAGAGCAGGCCCGCGCCGCGACGCTGCTGGCGCAGGAAGCCGAGGCGGTGCACAACATCGCCGCGCAGGTGCGCTCGGCCAGCGATCATCAGTCGACCGCCGCGCGCGGAATCGCCGAGGCGATGGAACAGATCAACCTCGACGCGACCACGATCCGCGACATCGTGCGCAAACAGTTGGGCCAGTTGGAAGAGGTGTCGGGCGCATCGAGCTCGATGCGCGACATCGCCCAGAAGAACAATGCCCTGGCCGAGGAGCTGACCGCGACGGTGCGGACGTTGGCGCAGAGCGGCGAGAAATTCGAGCAGGTTGTTCGGATGGGATCGCAGTAAGGCCAAGGAGATCAACTGCGAATGTTGAATGTTCAATGTTGAATGTTCAATGTTGAATGAAGTTCCGGTCGCTCGATTCACATTCAACATTCAACACTGAACATTCAACATTCAACATTTCGCTTTTCAAGAGCTACTTCGGATAATACGCACTCGTCGCCCGCACATTCACCCGCCGTCCCGGCACTTCGACGCTGATCCGCCGCATCTCGCGGCGCGATTTGTCGGCGGGCGAAACGTATGTGAGCAGGTATTCGCCGCGCGTATCGTCGCGGATCTGCGCGAAGATGCGCGGCAGGTCGACCTTCCGCGCGAAACGGAAATACGCGCCGCCGGTAGCATCGGCGAGCTTGTTCAGCGTTCGCTCCCAGTAAGAAATGCCCGGCACGGAAAAAATCTGCACGACGTACAGCGGCACGCCGATCTCGCGCGCGTATTGCAGCACTCCCTCGGGCGTGGCAACGCCGCCGTTGTTGAATCCATCGGTGAAGATGATCAGCGCGCGTTTGCCGCCGACGCCGCGAAACTGCTGCAGCGAAAACAGGATGGCATCGAAGATGGCGGTGCCGCCGTGGGCTTGCACGTCGCCGATCGATGAGATGACGCGACCTCGGTCGCTCGTCAGCGGCTGCAGCAGGCGCGGTTGATCGTCGAAGGCGACGACGAAGGTCTGATCGGCGGGACCGAGCGATCCCTTGACGAATTCATTCGCGTAGTCCGCGACCTCCATCATCGACACTTTCATGCTGTCGGAAGTGTCGAGCGCCAGTCCGACCGAAATCGGATCGGTGCTGCCGCTTTGCACCTGCGCGGAAACGACGCGGCCATCCTCTTTCACGACGAAGTCGGACGATTTGAGACCTTCCACGTATCGCCCGTGCTCCTGCACGATCGCGTAAACCTGCACGGCATCGACGCCGACCTGCGCCACGCTCCCCGAGGCGTTCAGCAACTTCGCATCCTCGGCCGTTGCGCCCGAATCGTCGCGGGCCACTGCGCGGATGAACCCGGGCGCCGACGGCGACGGCAGCGTGAGCTCGTAGCGGAACGGAGCCGCGGTCATCGTGACCAGCTTTTTGTCGTTCCAATAGAGATCGACGCCGGTGAGGCGGCTCCCCTCCGGCACGCGCGGTTTCACCTCGACGATCGCGCGTGTCGTGACGCGATCCTCGCGCGGCGCGACGATGCTGATGCCGAGCGACACGGCGCGATCGTTCAGCGTCACGGTTTCGACGCCGAGCTGCCGCTCCTGCGCGTCCCAGGCAACGGCGCGCAGCGTGTGCGAGTGCGGCGCGATGCCGAGGTTCAGCTTCGCGCGGAACGGGCGGCGGGTCAGTTCGGCCACGCGCATGTCGTCGAGGAAGAGATCGACGCGCGACGCGTCGTCCGAGGTAGCGACGCCGAACTCGATCTTTCCAACCAGAACGCTGCGATGCGGAAAAAGCAGATGGACGTTGCCGGCCGCGACTTCGGCGCGTATCTCCGCCTCCGGTTCCGAACCGAGGGCGTCGAGATTCCGGCGCGCAGCCTCGGCGATCTGCGATGGCTTCGGCGCGAGTGTGAACGCGTGCTGGTACGCATCGATCGCTTTCTTCGGATTGAAGCGCTGGCGATAGATGTGACCGAGGCGCAGCCATGCGCTCGATTGGATCTCGGTAGTGACGCCGTGCGCGGCCAGATCGGGGAGATCGCGAAATGCCTGATCGACCGTGTTGGTCTGCCGCATTCGTGCGGAGGCAAGGCCGAGGCGCGCACCCTGCTGGAATTCCTGATCGTTGTCGTGCTTCGCCGTCTCAATGGCGTTCGTAAAGATGCGCGTGGCGTCATCGAGGAAACCGGCGTCGAGCAGTCCGTACGCCCATGTCAGCGTCGAATTCGCGTACGCGCCCGCGCGCCGCAGTTCCGCGGCGCGAATGAACGCCGGCGTCTGCTGGAGCAACGCGGCGATGGCGAGACTGAATCTGTCGATGTCGCCGAATGCGTCGTCGAGCTCCATGACCACGCCGCCCCTCGCATCGAGCACGAGCAGGTGACGCTTTCTCCCGCGAAATTGCTCAAGATCCTGGAACGCTTCGTCCTTCGGAACGGTCGTCAGAACGCCGAGGACCATCTGCTCCATCGCCCGCGCCACGCCGCTGTTTTTGGCCGCCTCGTCGATCCACTTGTCGCCTCGTTTGTCCGAGGCGTCGTTGCGAAGATCGAGCAGGATGAGATGTCCGCTCGCTTGCGCCGAATTCAGGGCGTCTTCGAACGGAAGCCAGTTCCGTTGGGCGTCGGCGACCGCCGCGATGGAGAGAAAGCCGAAGGCCAGCACCATGGTGCGCAAAGACATGAATCTTCCCTTTGGGTGGTGCCGGCGGTGGGCATTGTACGCTGCGAGTAGAATGCGACGATGCAACGCGCGGAAGACGTCGTCAACGTCGATCCTGAGATCATGAGTGGTACGCCGGTGTTCGCCGGCACGCGGGTGCCTCTCTACAATTTGTTCGACTACCTGGAAGCAGGAGACTCGCTGGAGAAGTTTCTGGCCTCATTCCCCTCGGTCACACGGGATCAGGCCATTGCAGCGTTGGAAATCGCGAAAGAGGCAGTGCTGGAAGTTGCGAGTTCTCATCGATGAATCGCTTCCCGTCGAACTCGCAGCCGAGTTGCCCGGCTGTGATGCCGTCACCGTGCACGATCAGGGGTGGCTGCGTCTTCGAAACGGCGTTCTGCTTCGAGCAGCGGTGTCCGCGGGATTCAGCATCATCCTGACCGCCGACAGCAAGCTGCGATATCAACAGAACCTCACCAAAATCGGCATCGCGGCCGTGGTCGTCGTTCACGTCCGAAATCGCATCGAAGACTTGCGGCCATTAATCCCACAAATTATTGAGGCCCTTGGCACGATCCACTCCGGCGAAGTAATTGAAATCGTCGGGTGACGTAAACCATGGTCCGCGCGCGAACCTAAATCCCCGTAACGCGCACCACTTCCTCGAAACTCGTCACGCCTTCCGCCAACTTGCGCAAGGCGGATTGCCGCAGCGTGCGCATGCCGCGTTTGACCGCCATCTCTTTGATCTTGAGGAAATCCTCCGAGCGGTCGATGAGGTCGCGGATGGCGTTGTCGATGGGGAGGATTTCGAAGATGCCGGTGCGGCCGAAGTAGCCGGTGTTCCGGCAGCGGATGCAGCCGGCGCCTTCTTTGACGATGATCCGTTTGCCGGGCGGCGCCTGCAGGTTGAGCATGCCCGCCTCTTCGACGCTGAGCGGACGATTGCGTTTGCAGTCTTCGCAGATGCGGCGCATCAGACGTTGGGCCATCGTGCCGACGAGCGTCGATGAAATCAGGAACGGTTGGATGCCGAGGTCGATCAGGCGCGTCACGGACGTTGCGGAATCGTTCGTGTGCAGCGTCGAGAAAACGAGGTGGCCGGTCAGCGCGGCCTGCACGGCATTCTGCGCGGTTTCCTCGTCGCGGATTTCGCCGACCATGATGATGTCGGGATCCTGACGAAGGATCGTGCGCAGCGCGGCGGGGAAGGTGATGCCGATCTTCGCCATCACCGAGGTCTGGTTGAAATCGTCCCAGACCATCTCGATCGGATCTTCGATCGTGCAGATGTTGATCTCGGGCGACGCCAGCGACTTCAGCGCCGAATAAAGCGTGACCGTTTTGCCGGAGCCTGTCGGACCGGTGACGAGGATGATGCCGTGCGGACGCTTGATCCATTCGGCGAACGTGTGCAGTTCGTCTTCATAGAAACCAAGGCCGCCGAGGTCGCGGATGAGCACCTCGGGGTCGAAGATGCGCATGACCAGCTTTTCGCCGAATGCGGTCGGCAGAGTCGAGACGCGCAGCTCGACCTCTTTTCCGTCGCGCTCCGTCTTGATGCGTCCATCCTGCGGGCGACGGCGTTCCGCGATGTCCATGCGGCACATCGTCTTGATACGCGAGGTGATGGCGAGGTTGACGAGCTTCGGCACGCGCTGGATCTCGTGCAGCACGCCGTCGATGCGGAAGCGGATCATGGCCGCTTCGCGCTTCGGCTCGATGTGAATGTCGCTGGCGCGCGAGTCGTAGGCGTGCTGCAGCAGGAAGTCGACGGCGTTGACGATGTGCGCGTCGCTGGTCTCGATCTCGTTGCCGGACTTCAGTTTGACGTACTGCTCGAGATTGGAGAGATCGATCGCGCCGCGGCCGAGATCGCGTCCGGCTTTCGTGACCGAGGCGCGGAAGCCGTACTGCTCCGTGATCACGCCCATCACGTCGCTTTCCGACGACACCACGATCTCGATCTCCTGCTTCACCATCTGGTGGTAGGTGTCGAGAGCGACGGTGTCGAACGGATTGACGACCGCGACGATCAATTTGCCGTCGCGGATCGCGACCGGCGTCATGCGGTGCTTGCGCGCGAAGGGACGCGAGATCTTCGACTCGATCATCTCGACGTCGAGTTTGAGCGGATCGATCTTGAAGAATTTGAGCGAGGCATCCTCGGCGATCAATCGCGCCAGGAGAAAGTCGTCGATGCGCATGCCGCTCGCGCTGGCGTCGGTGAGGTTCATGGCCATGAGGGCCTTGAACGGACTGGCCTCCTCCTCGCCGCGCGCGCGTGCGGAACGCGATTGCGCGCGCAGCTGGCGATCGAGGTTGTCGATCTCGACCTTCTGCTTTTCATCGACGAAGCCGGCGTTCTGCAGCAGCTCGCCGAGGTACGAGACCGTGACCTCGCGAGACTTGCGGCCGGCGGCGAGCGGGGTGGCGGTCATGAAGGAAGGGATGCTACTCCTTCTGCTTCACGACATGAATGTTCCGGACGACCTGCCCGTCGGGCTGCTTGAGCGTACCGGTCATCTCGTTGCCGGAGCGCGTGAAGGCCCACGTCGCGCGAGTGCCGTCTCCGGCGATCATGACGCCGACGATCGTTCGCGAGGCGGGATCGACGTGGAAGTCGAGCGGCGGGCCCATGACCACATCCTTTCCGTCGACGATCTTTCGCGCATCCATCGTGACGACGTCCGCGGCTTTGCCTCGCGTAATCCAATAGGACGCGGTCTCGTTGTGACAGGCGGGACGGACGGCGGTGCAGATCGAAGGACCGACCCAATGGCCGACAAACGGCTCGCGCGGATCGGCGGCGGCGAGAAAAAGGAGCGCGGTGAGGGCGAGGGTGGTTCTCATAGCGCGTGAAATTGTAGAGCAGACACTCGGCGGCGAAGCCGTCGCAAGAACCGTAGCCCCCAGTTTGAGCTGGGGGTTTCAGGGCCGCGCGAATTTGGGAGCCCGCTTCAGCGGTCGAAAGAAAGCTTTCTCTCGCCCGTTAAAACGGGCTCACAAATCGCGCGGCCTTCCATGTCCCCCGGCTCGAAGCCGGGGGCTACGGTTCTTACGCCGGCTACGCCGACGGAACCACGCGCGGAACTCCGGACGAGGCTGCGCTTCGCCATCCATCCCGATATAGGTACACAAGATGCAGAGGCTGGCTCGGGAGGAAGTTCGAAATGCTGCTGATACTTGCCATCATTCTGCTCATCGCCTGGCTGTGCGGGTTCCTCGTGTTTCATGTCACCAGCGGATTGATTCACCTCATCGTCGTCGTCGCCATCATTCTCTTCATCCTGCATTTCGTGCGCGGTCGCCGAACTATCTAGCGCACTTCCAGCAGGAAGCCTTTCAGGTACTCCCCTTCCGGACAGAAGAGCGATACCGGATGGTCGGGCGCGGCCGTCAGGCGGCGGAGGAATGACACCCGCCGCCCGGCGTCCTGCGCGGCGGCGAAGATCACCTTTTGGAAAAGATCGAGCGGCATGTGGCCGCTGCACGAGAAGGTGAGCATGTGCGCGCCGGGGTCGAGCAGCTTCATGGCGAAGAGATTGATGTCCTTGTAGCCGCGCGCGGCGCGGTCGACGTCGCCGCGTGATTTCGCGAACGCGGGCGGATCGCAGATCAGCAGGTCGAAGCGCGACGATGTCTTGCGCACGTAGTCGAAGGCATCGGCCACGACGAAGCTGGCGTCGAATCCGTTGAGGGCTTGATTGGTGCGAGCCATCTCGATCGCGGGCGCGGAGATGTCGACGTTTTCGACCGAGGTGGCGCCGCCGGCGGATGCGTACACGCCGAAGCCGCCGCTGTAGGAGAAAAGGTTCAGCAAGCGGCGGCCGTGCGCGAGCGCGCGGGTGAGCTGGCGGTTCTCGCGCTGATCGAGAAAGAATCCGGTCTTCTGCCCCGAGGGGGGATCGACGCGGAAGCGGAGCCCGTTTTCGCAGATCTCCGTCGACGGCTCGCCGTCCCCCACCCACTCCGGCTGCATCGTCAGCTCTTCGATCTTCCGCGGCGGAATGTCGTTCTTGAACCAGATGCCGCGCGGTTTCAGCTCGCTCTGCAGCACATTAATAATGAGAGGGCGAAGCTGTTCAATGCCGGCGTTGGCGATTTCGATGACGAGGATGTCGTCGTACCGATCGACCACGATCCCGCTCACGTCATCCCCCTCGGCATTGACGACGCGCATCGCATTCGTGTCGTCGCTGCGCGAGCGGCGGCGGATGGAGGCGAGCAGACGATCGCGGATCGTGTCCGCGGTCAGCACCTCATCGCCGAACGTCAGCGCGCGAAGGCGGATCTGGGAGTGGCGCGAATGAAATCCCGAGGCGATGCGGTGCCCGCGCGGGTCGTGGAGATCGGCGATTGCGGCATCCTCGGGGCCGCTCTCGCGGGCGATCGCGCCGGCGAAAATCCACGGATGGCGATTGGCGACCAGCCGCTCCTTGCCGGCTTTCAGCGTGAGGATGCGGCGGTTGGAGGTTTCGAAGAGATTCACATCGGAACTTTATCCTGAGCTGCCGTAGCTCGCTTCCTGGGTTAGCAATATCAGCTACTGCATCTTGCCAAGGTGCCACACCAGCCGGGCCGGCAGCACACCCCTTGGCGCCGCGGAGCGGCTCCAGAGGGTAGCCAGGGGTTGAGCGAAGCGACACCCCTGGGAAAAGGAACGGCGCCCGGAATTCGTGCCGCGTCAGCGGCACTCGAAGCGATCGCTACCTGCAATTGCGCGCAGGTTCTGGTGCCGCTGACGCGGCACGAATTCAAATCGCGTCGCACATCGAGGGGTGCTCGCAAAAAGCGCTCGCACCCCTCGCTACCTTCGGAAGCCGCTCCGCGGCGATGGGATCGCGACGCTAATTTCCTCACAGCCTCTCAGCCGCCGGAGTGGCGTAGGCGAAGCGTGATCGCGCCAAATCACCGCGTGATCAGACCGAATCACCGCGCATGCTAGTCCGTTCACCGCGCATGCTAGTCCGTTCACCACGCACGCAAGTCCGTTCACCACGCGTGCTAGTCCGTTCACCACGCGTGCTAGTCCGTTCACCACGCGTGCTAGTCCGTTCACCACGCGTGCTAGTCCGTTCACCACGCCTGCTAGTCCGTTCACAGCGCACGCTAGTCCGTTCACCGCGTGCGCGAGCCCGTTCACCGCGTGATCGGGGCAAATCACCGCGTACACGACGACGTTTACCGTGTACTCGACGACGTTTGCCGCCTACACGACTACGTTTGCCGCGTACTCGACGACGTTTGCCGTGTACTCGATGACGTTTGCCGTGTACTCGACGACGTTTGCCGCCTACACGACTACGTTTGCCGCGTGCACGACGACGTTTGCCGCGTACTCGACGACGTTTGCCGCGTACACGAGGACGTTTACCGTGTACTCGACGACGTTTACCGCGTGCGCGAGAACGTTCACCGCGCGACCCCGTTCATTGTGATCCGAACGTCACTCTCAAAAATTGCTTTCGTACGACGTATGCTCTGGCCATGAGCAATAACCATGCGGCAGGGATCCTGTTCGCCACATTCTTCATGCTCTTCCTGGCGATCCTGCTTGTCATTGCGCGGAAGTTCTCCACGATGCAGAAGCGGCTTCTTCCGTTGGTCACTGCATTCGGATGGCAGGACCCGCGGTCCGGCTGGTGGAACTCGATCCGCGGCCAGTGGCGCGGGATGGACGTGTCGCTGCAGCACATGGGTCGCTACAAGGGAGTGCCGGAGCGGCTGCAACTGACGGTGAAGTGCGCGTCGCCGGCGCGCGTCATCGTGAAACGGCGCGGCGGATTCCTGAGCAAGCCGCTGACGCTGTTCGGACCTCCGATCGTCGAGCCGAGGAACATTGCGGATCGCGAGCAGTTCTGGATCCGTTCGGATGAGCTCGTGTTTGCCGAGCGCCTCTTCGCACGTGCCGAGGTCGCGACGGAGTTCGAGCGGAACCTGATCGCGCGATTCGATGTCGTCGATCTGAAGCCGAGAGAGCTGCGCATCCTGCGCGCGGTGGACGACAGCGCGGTGAAAAAGCGCTTTGGCCGTCCGTTTCTGAAGTTCGGCCGCGACTACGAGCTCATCGAGACGATCGCCTCGGAGGAGTGGAAGCTGGCTGTATTGATCGTGGAGACGTTGGGGCTGCGCGGGTATGAATTGGCGTGAAGCGGGTGTCGGGTGTCGGTTGTCGGTTGTCGGGTGTCGGTTGTCGGAGCTTTACTACATCCGAAAACGTCGCGGCGCGCGACTTTTGACGCTGCGTATTCGGAAGCTGCTTGGGTTGCGCGCCAGGAACAACGAGTTCGGATGGTACTCGGTAGCCGGTGGTCGCGCGCGAAGCGCGAGACCACCGGTCAATGTGCGGGGTAAGGGGTCGACCCCGGAGGGCGTCGCGGATCAAATACCAGCCGGCGTGAATTCCCTCCGCGACCGCTGCCGCGGTCGGAAAATCGGGCGCGTTCGTGGTTCCGGTGGTCTCGCGCGTTGCGCGCGACCACCGGCTACCCTACGTGACGCCTCCGGCGTCGAAAAACGAGTCGTACGCTCACGCGCCGAATAAGCCTCGGTTCTCCCACCCCCACTTCCCACCCCCCACTCGGGCATAAACCTGTGACGTTTTTGATTCCATCCGTATCCGATTTATTGTAAATTGACTCCAACGGCTCGCCCGATGAGCCGATCTCAACCACAACTAGAGCCGATCGACCTGCCCCGGGAGAGTGTGCGTGTACGTGTGCGGCGCTGCGTCGTGATGGTTTCGCAGGAGAGCCATGCGTCTACGCAGTCGTTTCTCACTTACTGTTGCGTTCCTCCTCACCATCATCTCCACGCCGCTGACGGCACAGTTCAAGCCGGCCCTCGGCAGCCATCCGCGAGTCCTCGACACAGGGACGGGATCGGTCAACCTGAGCGCGCTTGGCACTCCGGTGACGGAGAACTTCGACACGCTGAGCAATACGGCGGGCTCGACGACAAACACCGCGCTCCCCACCGGCTGGTACATCACTGAAACCGGCGGCGGCGCGCGCGATAACGAGCAGTACGCCGTCGACACCGGCGGCAGCACGACCGGCGACATTTACAGCTACGGCTCGGCGGCCGCGACCGACCGCGCGCTCGGCGAACTGCGGAGCGGCACCCTCATCCCCCTCTTCGGGGCGAAGTTCACCAACAACACCGGCGCGACCATCACCTCGCTCGACATTTCCTACACCGGCGAGCAGTGGCGTTTCGGCGGGGCTCACACCACCGTTGCCGACCGCCTGGACTTTCAGTACAGCGTGAATGCGACTGACCTATCCACCGGAACGTATCTGGACGCAAACGCCCTCGACTTCAATCCGCCCATCACGGCGGGCACCGCTGGCGCGCTCGACGGAAACGCCGCTGCCAACCGCACAGCGATCTCTTCGACGATCACCGGGTTGAGCATCCCCGCGGGCGCGACCTTCTTCATCCGCTTGAGTGACGTTGATGCCACTGGCGCTGACGACGGGTTGGCAATTGACAACGTCTCTGTCACGCCGCAGGGCACGCCGCCAAACAACGCTCCCACCATCACGCCGCCGTCAAACCCGGCCGCGACCGTCGCGCAGGACGCGGCGCCGTTCACGGTCGGACTGACCGGCAGCGACGACAACAGCATCTACAACTGGTCCGCCACTCCGGGTACCGGCGTCGCGAACGTCAGCGTCACCGGCGGGCAGGGAACGGCCAACGTCACCTACACGGTCACGCTGACGGCCGGTTACAGCGGCACGGCCACATTCACCGCGTCGCTGACCGACAACGTCAACACGCCGGTCAACCAGGCGGTCAACATCACCGTCATCGCCCCGCCCGCGGCGCCGACAGGATTGGCCGCAACGGCGGGCACGAGCCACGTCGCGCTGACGTGGAACAGCGTCAGCGGCGCCACGTCGTACAACGTCAAGCGCTCGACCTCGACCGGCACCGAGACGACTATCGCCTCCCCCGGCACGAACAGCTACGACGACACGACCGCGGTCAACGGCACGCCGTACTTTTACGTCGTCAGCGCCGTCGGCGCGGGCGGCGAAGGCGCGAATTCGTCGGAAGTCACGGCCACGCCGATCGCAGCACCGACCGGACTTGCTGCGACGCCCGGCAATGCGCACGTGGTCCTGAACTGGACCGCGGTCGCCGGCGCGACGGGATACAACGTCAAGCGCTCCACGACCACCGGCACGGAGACGACGCTCGCCTCCCCAGGCACGAACACCTACGACGACCTCACCGCAGCGAACGGCACGCAGTACTTCTACGTCGTCACCGCCACGAACGCGAACGGCGAGAGCCTGCCGAGCAGCGAAGTCAACGCAACGCCGGCCACGCCGGGCGTTCTGGTCATCAGCCAGGCATACGGCGGGGCGGGTTGCGGCACCGTCGGCTGCTCGACGTACAAGAACGATTACATCGAGATCTTCAACCGCGGCGGCAGCCCCGTCTCGGTCAACGGCTGGTCGGTGCAGTACGCCGCCGCCACCGGTACGACCTGGCAGGTGACGAACCTTCCGAACGTATCGATTCAGCCCGGCCAGTACTTCCTGGTCGCGGAGAGTTTCGGAACGAACGGCGTGAACACCCTTCCGACGCCCGACGTCACTGGCACGATCGCGATGTCGGCAACGGCGGCTAAGGTGGCCCTGGTCAGCAGCACGACTGCGTTAACCGGCGCCTGCCCCTCGACGAACATCGTCGACTTCATCGGCTACGGCGCAACGGCAAACTGCTCTGAAACCGCGCCCGCACCGGCACCGTCGACGACCACCGCGGACGTCCGCGCTGCCGGCGGCTGCACCGACTCGGGCAACAACAGCACCGACTTCGCCGCGTCCGCTCCGACGCCGCGCAACACGTCCTCGGCGACGCACTCCTGCTCGAACAACGCGCCGACGATCACTCCGCCGGCCAATCCGATCGCGACCGTAACGATGAACGCCGCGCCGTTCCCGGTCAACGTCAGCGGCAGCGACGACGGCGGCGTCTACAACTGGTCGGCCACGCCGGGCACCGGCGTCGCGAACGTCAGCGTCACCGGCGGTCAGGGCACGAACACCGTCACCTACACCGTCACGCTGACGGCCGGCTTCACCGGCACGGCCACGTTCACCGCATCGCTCACCGACAACGTCAACGGACCGGCCACGCAGGCGGTCAACATCACCGTCAATCCTCCCGCTCCCCCTCCGGCTCCGACCGGACTCAATGCCACGGCCGGCAACGCGCACGTGCTGCTGTCGTGGAACGCGGTGGGCGGCGCGACGAGCTACAACGTCAAGCGCGCCACCGTGACGGGCGGACCGTACACGACGATCAATTCGCCGGGCACGAACAGCTACGACGACACGACCGCGGTCAACGGCACTACCTACTTCTACGTCGTCAGCGCCGTCGGCCCTGGCGGCGAAGGACCGAATTCATCCGAGGCCAGCGCGACGCCGCAGGCAGCACCGGGTGCGCCGACAGGGTTGACGGCTACGCCGGGCGACTCGCACGTCGCACTCTCCTGGACCGCTTCGCCGGGCGCCGCTACCTACACGGTCATGCGCGGCACGGCGGCGGGCGGACCATACGGCACGACCTTCTCCGGGATCGCCACCACCACCTACGACGACACGACGGCGGTCAACGGCACGACCTACTACTACGTCGTCACCGCCACGAACGGCTTCGGCACGAGCGGCAACTCGAATGAGGCGTCCGCGACGCCGCAGGCGCTCACCGCTCCGACCGGATTGGCCGCGCAGGTCGGCGACTCGCTCGTCATCCTCAACTGGAACGCGGTGGTCGGCGCGGCAACGTACAACGTCAAGCGCGGCACGGCGCCGGGCGGCCCGTACACGACCGTCGGCTCGCCGTCGGCGACCACCTTCACCGACAACACCGCCGTCAACGGCACCACGTATTACTACGTCGTGTCCGGCTTCAGCGGTTCGGAAGGCCCGATCTCCTCAGAGGTCGCCGCCACGCCGAATACGCCGTCGGTGCTCGGCGTCGTCATCAGCACGGTCTACGGCGGCGGCGGCAACTCCGGCGCCACGCTGAAGAACGATTACGTCGAGCTGTTCAACCGCGGCAACCAGACGGTCTCGTTGAACGGCTGGTTTGTTCACTACTCGTCCGCGACGGCCACCGTGTGGAACTCGCCCCCGGGATCGACGACCACACCGACCGCACTCTCCGGATCGATCGCGCCGGGCCACTACTACCTCGTCGGCGAAGCAGCAGGTGCGGCCGGTACGGTCAATCTGCCGGCTACCGACGCCTCCGGAACGATCGCGATGAGCGCCACGGCGGCGAAGATCGCGCTGACCAACACCGCCACGATCGCAGTGCAGTGCCCGACCGGCGGTTCCGTCGCAGACTTCGTCGGCTACGGCCCGACCGCGAACTGCTCCGAGACGGCCCCGACGACGACGGCTCTCACCAACACGACCGCCGCCCTCCGCAACAACAACGGCTGCACGGATACGAACAACAACTCATCGGACTTCACAGTCGGTGCTCCGAACCCGCGCAACAGCGCCTCGCCAGTTAACAACTGCAGCATCATCAACAACCCGCCCACGATCACGCCGCCTGCCGATCCGATCGCCTCGGTGGCGCAGGACGCGGCGCCGTTCACCGTCAACCTCACCGGCAGCGATGACGGCGGCGTCTACGTCTGGTCCGCTACTCCGGGAACCGGCGTTTCGAACGTCACCGTAACTGGCGGACAGAGCACGGCGAACGTCACCTACACCGTTTCGCTCATCGCAGCGTTCAACGGCACGGCCACCTTCACCGCGACGCTCAGCGACGGCATCAACCCGGCCGTGAATCAGACGGTTCACATTCAGGTCACGGCCGCCGGCGGCAACAACCCGCCGGTCATCACGCCGCCGGCGAATCCGATCACGACGGTCGCGCAGGATCCGCCGCCGTTCACGGTCAACCTCGCCGGTACTGACGACGGCAACGTCTTCAACTGGACTGCCACGCCGGGAACGGGAGTGGCCAGCGTCAACGTGACCGGTGGACAAGGCACGGCCAGCGTCACCTACACGGTCTCGCTGAATGCCGGCTACAACGGCACCGCGACCTTCACCGCAACGCTGTCGGACAACGTCAACCCGCCGGTGAACCAGGCCGTGAACATCAACGTCCTCCCGGCCGGCGGGACGCCGAATCACGTCGTCATCAGCCAGCTTTACGGCGGCGGCGGCAACTCGGGTGCGACGTTTACGAACGACTTCATCGAGCTCTTCAACCCCACCGCGTCCCCGGTCAGCCTGGCCGGATGGAGCGTGCAGTATTCGCCGGCCACGAACACCGGCGCGTTCACGGGCCTGCAGCCGATCGGCGGAACGATCGGACCGGGCGAGTACTACCTGATCTCGCTCGCATCGGGCGGCGCCGTCGGCAGCCCGCTGCCGCTCGCGAACGTCGTCAACAACAGCGGCTTCAATATGAGCGGGACGACCGGCAAGGTCGCTCTCGTCAACACCGGCACTCCAGTGCCCGGCCCCTGCTCAGCCACGACCGCCGACACCGATATCGTCGATCTCGTCGGCTACGGCTCGGCGAACTGCAACGAAGGCGGCACGAACGCGCCGACGCCGAGCAACACCACCGCCGATTTCCGCAAGAACGGCGGCAACACCGACACCAACGTCAACGGCAACGACTTCATCACCGCAACGCCGAACCCGCGCCGCACCACGCCGATCCAGGAGTTCGGACCGGCCATCGTTAACACCGATCCCGTGAACAACGCCACCGCCGCGCCGCGCGACGCCAGCATGATCGTCACGTTCACCGAACTGGTCGACGTCGATCCGGGCTGGTTCAACATCAGCTGCGCGACGACCGGCCTGCACAACGACGCCACGTACGTCGAAGGCGCTCCGGATACGTGGGTCATCACCCCCAACGTGAACTTCGTCGCCGGCGAGCTGTGTACGGTCACGATCTTCAAGAACTCCGTCCACGACCGCGACACCGACGACAGCGCCCCGGGCAGCGACACACTCGCCAACGACTACAGCTGGTCGTTCACCGTCTCCAGCGGCACCCTGCCGCCGTATCCGTTCAGCGTGCACCTGACGATGGGCAACCCGTCCAACGCCACGACGAGCCTGTCGAACCCGAACAACTACCTGATGCAGAAGCCGGAGATGGCCATCTCCTACAGCCGCGACCTCGGCCGGCCGAATTGGGTGAGCTGGCATCTGACCGACGAGTGGGTCGGCTCGCTCACGCGCGTCGATACCTTCCGTCCCGATCCGGAAGTCCCGCCGGCCTGGTACCGCGTTCTGGCCAGCGATTTCTTCGCCTCCGGCTTCGACCGCGGCCACATGACTCCGAACGCCGACCGCGACAAGGAAACGTCGATCCCCATCAACCAGGCCACGTTCCTGATGTCGAACATGGTCGCGCAGGCGCCGGACAACAACCAGGGACCGTGGGCGGATCTGGAGAACTTCCTCCGCACGCTGCTCCCGGCTAACGAGCTGTACATCGTCTCCGGACCGGCCGGACAAGGCGGCACGGGCAGCAACGGAGGCACCACGCTTACCGTCGCCAACGGACACGTCACCGTCCCGTCCAGCACCTGGAAGTGCGCGTTGGTCCTGCCGAAAGCCAGCGGCGACGACGTCGCGCGCGTCACCGCGTCGACGCAGACCATCTGCGTGATCATGCCCAACATCCAGGGCATCCGGAACGACGACTGGCACATCTACCTCAAGAGCGTCGACCAGGTCGAAGCGCTCACCGGCTACGACCTCTTCTCCAACGTCCCGCAGGCGATCCAGAACGCGATCGAGGGGGGCGTCAACGGCGCCAACCCGCCGGGCACCGCCGATCAATCGACGAATACCCCCGAAGACGTGGCGAAGGCGATCACACTCGACGCGGCCACCCCGGGCGGCGCGCTCACCTACACCATCCTGACCGGTCCCTTCCACGGCGGCCTGACCGGCACGGGAGCCAACCGCACCTACACGCCCGCGCCGGACTTCAACGGCACCGACACCTTCACCTGGCGCGTCAACGACGGTACGAACAACTCGAACACGTCAACGTTCACGATCAACGTGTCCGAAGTGAACGATCCACCGACGGCGTCGGCTGACAGCAAGTCGACGACGGCGAACAACGCGGTCACCTTCCCGAGCAGCGATCTGACCACCAACGATTCGGCCGGCCCGGCCAACGAAGCCGGCCAGTTGCTCACGGTCACGAACGTCACTGCTACCGGCAACACCCACGGCTTCGTTTCGCTGAACAGCGGGAACGTCACCTACCTGCCGGACTCCGGATACACCGGTCCGGCCAGCTTCAGCTACACGGTCTGCGACAACGGCACGACGGCCGGCTCGCTCGATGCGCAATGCACCACCGGCACGGTGAACGTGACGGTCAATGCGCAGGTGGCGACGCACTTCAGCGTCACCGCGCCCGCGAACACCACGAGCGGAACGCCGTTCAACGTGACCGTGACCGCGCTCGACGCGTCGAACGTCACCGTCACCGGCTACACCGGCACGGTCCACTTCACCAGTTCCTCGGCAGGATCACTCCCGGCCGACTACACGTTCGTCGGCGGCGACGCCGGCGCGCACACCTTCAGCGTCACGTTGACGTCGACCGGCGCGCAGTCGATCACCGCGACGGACGGCGGCATCACCGGGAGCGCGAACACGACCGTGGCCGCGCCGCCGGCAACGCACTTCAGCGTCACCGCACCGGCCAATGTCACCAACGGCGTCGCCTTCAACGTGACGGTCACCGCGCTCGATGCGTCCAACGCGACCGTGCCCGGCTACACCGGCACCGTCCACTTCACCAGTTCCTCGGCCGGATCACTCCCGGCCGACTACACCTTCGTCGGCGGCGACAACGGCTCGCATACGTTCAGCGTCACGCTGACGTCGAACGGCGCGCAGTCGATCACCGCGACGGATGGGCCGATCACCGGCAGCGCCAACACCACCGTCGCCCCGCCGCCCGCCACGCACTTCAGCGTCACGGCGCCGGCCAATGTCACCAGCGGCGTTGCCTTCAACGTGACCGTCACGGCGCTCGATGCGTCCAACGCGGTCGTCACCAGCTACACCGGCACGGTTCACTTCACCAGTTCCTCGGCCGGAACTCTCCCGTCGGACTACACGTTCGTCGGCGGCGACAACGGCACGCACACGTTCAGCGTCACGTTGACGTCGACGGGTGCACAGTCGATTACTGCGACGGACGGACCGATCACCGGCAGCGCGAATACGACGGTCGCACCGCCGCCAGCCACGCATTTCAGCGTCACCGCGCCGGCAAACGTCACCAACGGCGTCGCCTTCAACGTGACCGTCACCGCGCTCGATGCGTCGAACGCGGTCGTCCCGAGCTACACCGGCACCGTTCACTTCACCAGCTCCTCGGCCGGAACTCTCCCGTCGGATTACACGTTCGTCAGCGGCGACAACGGCTCGCATACGTTCAGCGTCACGTTGACCTCGAACGGCGCGCAGTCGATCACCGCGACGGACGGCGGCATCACCGGCAGCGCGAACACGACGGTCGCACCCCCGCCGGCAACGCACTTCAGCGTCACGGCTCCGGCGAACGTCACCAACGGCGTCGCCTTCAACGTCACCGTCACCGCGCTCGATGCTTCGAATGCGGTCGTCCCGAGCTACACCGGTACGGTTCACTTCACCAGCTCCTCGGCCGGAACGCTCCCGTCGGATTACACATTCGTCGGCGGCGACAACGGCTCGCATACGTTCAGCGTCACGTTGACGTCGAACGGTGCGCAGTCGATCACCGCGACGGACGGCGGCATCACCGGCAGCGCGAACACCACGGTCGCGCCGCCGCCGGCCACGCACTTCAGCGTCACGGCGCCGTCCACCGTCAACACCGGCGTTCCGTTCAACGTCACCGTCACGGCCCTTGCCGCGTCGAACGCGACGGCCACCGGCTACACCGGCACCGTCCACTTCACCAGCTCCTCGGCCGGAACGCTCCCGTCGGACTACACCTTCGTCGCGGGCGACAACGGCTCGCACACGTTCAGCGTCACGCTCACCACGACCGGATCGCAGACGATCACGGCGACCGATACCGTGACGCCCTCGATCACCGGCTCAACCTCGACAAACGTCGTCCTCATCTGCCCGCCGGGACCCGCGCCGTTCGCCAATGCTTCGAACAGCGGTCCGGCCTGCGCCGGAACGTCCGTCAATCTCTTCTCCAGCGGCAGCGGCTCGGTCTTCTCCTGGACCGGTCCGGGCGGCTTCACCTCGTCGCAGCAGAATCCGACCGGCATTACCGTGGCCGGCACCTACACGGTGACCGTCACTGATCCGGGCCCGTGCGGCGGCAGCGCGCAGGCATCGACGACGGTCGTCATCAATCCGATCCCGTCCGCGGCGATTACCACTCCGGCCACTGTCTGCGCGACTTCGGCCGGCAACAGCGCGTCCGTCCCGAGCGCGGGCGCCGGTGCGACGTACGCCTGGTCGATCACGAACGGCTCCATCACCAGCGGCGCCGGAACGCCCAGCATCATCTACACCGCTGGCTCGCTGGGCAGCGTGCACCTGGCCGTGACGGTGACGTCGGGCGCCGGTTGCAGCGCCAGCAGCACCACGGATGCCGCCATCGCGCCGCGGCCGACGATCACGCTTCCGGCGACGATTAACGTCGCCTGCGGTACGACGTCCGTCAACGTTCCGTTCACGCTCACCGGCACGGGACCGTGGTCGATCCTCTGGTCCGACGGCGTCACGCAGAGCGGCATCACCTCGCCCTCGTCGTCGCGCAACGTAACCGTGTCCGGCTCGATGGTGCTCAGCGCGATCGTGTCCGACGCGAACTGCTCGAACGGCGGCGGCTCGGTTTCGATCACCGTCAGTTCCTCACCCGTCATCACCACGCAGCCGGTAGGTCAGATCGTCCAGCCGTCGCACCAGGCCACGTTCACCGTCGTGGCGAGCGGCGCCGGCCTGCACTATCAATGGTTCGTGAAGCACGCCAACGGCGCGACCGTCGCCGTCGGAACCGATTCGCCGTCCTACACCACGAATCCCGAGGGGAACGCGATGTGGTTCGTGCGGGTGTCGAATACGTGCGGCAGCGTCGATTCCGATTCAGTCACCGCGATGGTGATGACGCCGCGCCACCGCGCGTCGCATTAACAGCCAGTCATCGTGACGCCGGGGTCCAATCGGACTCCGGCGTCACGGACGGCCGCCGTTCGGCGCGGCCAGCACCGCGGCAGGCTGCGGCGCCGGATACGCCAGCGCGTAGAGCCGCAACTGGAACAACGACGTCCACGCCGCCGCGAAAAGCACGATCAGGATGATCAGTCCCGTCGCGCCCGTGCGCCCTTCGACGAGCGCCGGCAAGGCCGCGAACAGCGCCAGGACCAATGGCGTCATCAGCAGGACGTCAAAAAGATACGGATGCAGCGCCACGAGCTGGCTGAAGACGGCGGCATGTAGGAGATACGTGCCGAGGAGCGTCATCACGATGATGATGACAATCCGCGGCGCGCGGTCGCGAAGATACGCGGCCAGCAGGATCAGCACCGCCACGACGCCGGCGAAGAACAGCGTCTCCCATCGAAACAAAAACTCCTTGTTGCCGGCGCGCTGGGCACGAACCAGATCGCGTCCGAAGGCGATGTCGAGCGGATCGCCGTAGAACATCGCATCGCCATCAAGGCCGGTGCGGTAGAGAAAACCGGATCCGACGATCGTGACGCCGTTGCTCCGCTCCGATCGCGCGCCGAGGAGTTGCAGGCCATAGATGCTCATCGCCGCGACTAACGGCAGAAGCAGCGTGACCAGCAGCCGTTTGAGTGGCGGACGCTCTCCGCGAAGCAGAAACACCGTCACAAGCCACGCGGCCATGAACATCATCGCCAGCACGGGCTCGAAATAGACGAACGCGAAAACCGTCAATCCCTGCACGGTAATCCGGCGCGTGCGGCGGCCGTCGAGCGCTGCTTCTTCGAACAGAAGAAAAACGAGCGCGGCTGCCAGGCACCAGGTCTGCGCCGTCAGTTGCCAGAAGATCGCCAGGTTGTCGGGAAAGGTGAGCCACACCATCTGCGCGCTCATCGCCAGAATGAATGCCGCGAGCGGCGCCGCTCCGAACCGGCGCGCCAGGCGATACGCCAGCAGCGCCAGGAGCGCCGAGATCAGCACCGCCACCAGCAGGTTGTGGATTGCCTTCAGGCGCCAGCCGTATCGGCCGGTCACGCCGATCCAGATTTTCTCCGCGACGAAAGAGCTGATCATCAGCGCGCCGGTACCGTTACGGTAGATCGTCTTGCCGTCCGCTGTCGGCCAGAGCAATCCGTGCGAGGCGAAGTAGCCGTGATCGATCCAGTGCGTGACGACGTTGTGCGACCAGATCGGTTCCGTCGCGGACGACAACTGCGGCACGAGTCGATGCTGCACGGTCATCCACGAGTAGCCGAGGGCGATGAGACCCGCGATGACGAAGAACGCGTAAAGCGTCGCACCGCGATAGCGTTCGCTCATCGCCGCCTCGATTGCCGGAACAGCCATTGCCAGAGCTCCGCGTCGCCGAAGGCGCGGTCCCACGAGTTGTGACCAACGCCGGCGAATTCGACGAGCTTCGCGTCGGCTCCCTCGCTTTTCAGCGCCTCGGACATCTGCCGCGACTCGGTAATCGGAATGACCGGATCGGCATCGCCATGAAACATGCGGATCGGAAGATGCCGCAGCGCGTGCGCGGTGAAGGCGTACGGATCGCCCTTCCCCATCGTCAGCGGCGATTGCTGCACGGCCGTCGTCGTCTCATGCGGGAAAAGTCCGCCGCACACGACGACCAGCGCCGCGAACGTATCGGGATGCGCAAGAGCCAGATGCCACGTGCCGTACCCGCCCATCGACAATCCGGTCAGATAGACGCGCGAACGATCGCCATGAAACTCGCCGATGCTCTGCTCCAGTGCCGCCATCGCTGCATCGGCCGGGTCGCCAAGCCAGCGCGAATCCGCAGGCGCCTGCGGGAAGACGGCGATGGCCGGCACGCGATCCGGATTGGCGCGAATCGCCGCCGCCACCCCGATCTGCGTCGACTTCAACCCATCCGCTCCCCGCTCTCCGGAGCCGTGCAGAAAAAGGATGACCGGCCAGCTCTTCGACGCATCGAACGCGCGCGGCACATAGACCGTGTACGGATACGCGGTCCCGCGAACGGTCACCGATCGGATCAGAAATCCTGTTTCGTGCGGCGTCATCGTGCGGCACGAGAGTAACGCGGCAGACGCAAGTAACAGCAGGCTGTGCAGTCGAATGCGCACGCGCGAGGATACAACTTCGTTTCATTGCGCAATCGCCCGCACGCGCGACTCCTTTGCTTTACAATCAACGGCGTGATGGCCTCGAAGCGCGAGAAAGCATTCAACACCGCCTGCCAGGAAGAGGTCTACCGGCAGGTGAAGTCGTATCTCGACGAACTGGTCGACGAACATTTCGACGACGCCGAGCATTGCGACTTCTATCTGAAGTACGGCTCCACGGTCCTCGAGATCTCCATCGATCCGTATCAGGAAGACGACGCCGTGATCGAGGTGCTCGCCTTCTGCGTACAGGGCGTCGAACCGTCCTTCGAGTTGATGACCGAACTGCTCAAGGTCAACTCCGAGGTGCCGCTGGGCGCGTTCAGCATGGACGGCGAGCATGTCTTCTTCTCGCACTCGTTCCTCGGGCGGCGCCTTCGTCCGGAGCAGCTCATCGCCTCGCTCGACGTCGTGGCCAACGTCTCCGATGAATACGACGAAAAGCTCGTGTCGAAGTACGGCGGTGAAACCGCCATCGATCGTCTGCGCAGCGGCGGATTGCGTCCTCCGGTCCAGCTCGCCGCGCGAAAGGCGGACAGTAATTGAATCGTGCGGCATACCGCTTGCTGTTTCGTAGCGATATGACGACCCGATTTTCTTCAGCCGCGTCGGCGATTCTGATCTGTGGTGCGCTATTGACGCATTGCACCGGTGGTCAGGAAGGCAATGCTGCCGAAGAGCAGGCGCCGAAGAAGAACGGCATCGCCGCGACAACGACATCGCCTGCCCCAACGGCCGTGCAACCGGCGCAGGTCGACGCGAAAGCGGCGCTGAAGTCGATCAGCCCCGCTATCCCCATCTACGCGGGCGCGCGCTATCGCGACGACCTCACCCGCCGCGATTCGGTCATGATCCGCAACCAGTACGGTCCGACCGCCGAGGTCTACACGCTGGCAACGGACGACTCGTTCCCGCAGGTCTACCACTACTACACGACCTACCTCGCGCAGTTCCGCGCCTTCCCCGCGCAGTCGCCGTATCCGGCGCCGCAGACGTGGCGCACGCTCGAGGTGCAGCTCAATCAGGCCATGCAGGATCCGTTCATCCCAGGCGACATGCTCAAGCCGGGCGACAAGCAGGTCACGCTGCAGGTCGCCGAGACCGAGGCCGAACCGAAGACTGTGATCCGATACGTCATCACGCAAAAGCCGATCGCATCGGCCGAGGTGCAGGCGCCGAAGGCAGCTGGTTCAACGAATGCGTTCGATCGGGAGTAGTGGATCAGTGGATTAGTAGATTAGGCGTGCTTCGGCGGTCTACGAGTTAGCTTCGGGCGTCGAACAACTCATCAGAAATTGCTCTTCCACCGAAAACTGACCTGCTAACCCACTGATCTACTGATCGACTAATCCACTAATCTACTGAATCACATGTATCCGTGGCGCCGCATCGTCATCCCGACCGATTTCTCGACCGCTGCTGAGTGGTCGTTCGATTCGGCCGTGCAACTGGCCGGCTCGACCGGCGCGGAACTGGTCATCCTGCACGTCCGCTCCACACGCGCGTCCAATCCTGACGAGTTGCGTTTCCCCGCCGGCGACTCCCTTTACGAATACGCCGAGAAGCACGAGTTGGAGAAGCTGCGCGATCACGCCCGCCGCCGGAACGCGGACGTGGCCACGCGGCTGGTGGTCCAGCGCGCCCCCGATGCGGGAGCGGCAATCTGCCAAACCGCGGCCGCGGAGCATGCGGATCTGATCGTCATTTCCACGCATGCCCGGCATCACGTCGCGCACCTGATCATCGGATCGACGACGCTGAGCGTTCTTTCGGCACCGCCGGTGCCGGTTCTGGCCATCCGCTACGGAATCGAGCGGCGGAACGGCTTCGGGCGCATTCTCGTCCCCGTCCATCTGAACCAACACTCGACCGACGCCGCCTCGCTGGCCGCCGCGATCGCGAAGCGGGAGAAGTCCGAAGTGCACCTCATCATCGTGTGCGCCGACGGAAGCCGCGGGCCGGCCGACGCGCTCATCGCGGAGATGACGTCGGACCTCTTCGCCGGCGTGAACGTGAAGCCGATCGTGTTGCAGGGAAAGGACATCGACGCCGAGCTGGTGCGCTACGCCCGCGGGGCCGACGCCGACGCGATCTTCCTCAACGCCGCCGCTCACGAGATCAGCGCGCGCAAGCAGGACATCATCCGGCAGGTGGACACGCCGGTGATGCTTGTCCCTCCCGCCGCGCCCTGAGAGTTTGTCAGGAAATCGCCGAAGCGAAAGGGGACTGTCATCCAGAGCCGCCAAGCCGGGAGTCGCGAAGCGACGGAGCGGCGCAGGACGGCGAAAGATCTCAAGTTACGCGACCTGCGTTGGAACCCCTTGGAAAAGTACGCGAGGTCCGGCTGGGACCGCGCGGGCGTTACGCGGGCTGCGGCTGGGACTGCGCATCTTGAGATCCTTCGCCGTCCTGCGCCGTTCCGTCGCTTCGCGACTCCGGGCTCCGGCGGCTCTGGATGACAAATCGTCCGCCGCGCCCCCTGTCCCAGGGACTCAAAAAAACTTTTTTCGATGGGGGGTAGGGATTTCCCGGTTCCGCGACACTCCTACTATTGGAACCGGTTATGAAACTCGTACCGATGAAGGGAAGTGTCGCCGGGCAGAACCCGGCGACAGAGACGATTTTCCTCTCGCAACGGCATGCTTCGTTCTTGGCGAAGATGTCGGGCGAGATCAATCCCGAGATGCCAAAGGCATTCGGGTGGCCGCAGGCAATCCGCACGATTCTCGACCGCATCGAGGAGAGCAAGATCGATCTCACTGTTGCGAGCAGTGAGTATGAGATCGCTCAACTCGCGGCAGGCGAGCTGCGCGCGAAAGGCAGACGGCGTACAGCTACATCCCGTGCTTAGCGGGTTTTCCGATTCTTCATGGGCGATCCGGTCAGGAGCTCAACGAGCGATCCGATCGAATCCGCCTGTGAAAGATCGACGTTGCTCTGGAAAGCAGCTTCGATCAATCCTCGGATGATTTCCGCGCGGCTGATTGCCTTGCCATGCTTCAGACGAATGTCGATGGCCAGACGATCGAGGTACGCGACGTGCCGATCCAACAGGACGACTGTGATTTTCGCCCAGGGCTCGGTGTGAACAATGGGTCTCCCGCGATTGCTTTTTACTGGTTGCACACGTTCTCCTCTCATACGATTTATGGACAAACCGCGGACAGTGTAATGCCGTCCGGGCATCCGCGTCCATCAGTATTTAAAGACTGAACAGCTTAAGTGAACGATTCTGGCGCGCAGGGGAGTCGCCCGGAAATCTTACCGCGCTCCTTCCCCGCCGCAAAGCCCAAACTGTCATCCTGAGCCGCCGGAGGCGTGGAGCGCGCAGCGCGGAAGCGCCGCAGGACGGCGAAGGATCTCAAGATGCGCGAACTGCGACGAGCCCGTGGGATTCAACCCCGCTCGCGTAACTTGAGATCCTTCGGCGTCCTCCGGCATCTACGCCTGCGGCTCCGTGCCTCCGGCAGCCTCAGGATGACAAACCCCTCAGCTCATCGCGCGCTTGTCAAAAGCCCGCAGTCCCATGTACATGAACAGGACCGTCAGGATCACCAGCGCGCCGAGGATCAGCGGCACGGGCATGTGCGGGAGCGACGGCGTCAGCGCGGCGCGCATCCCTTCCGACACGTATACGAGCGGGTTGATCAGCACCAGCCACTTCATCACCGGCACGTGGTTCAGCCCCGCCCACGGGTAATACGTGCAGCCGAACATGATCATCGGCGCGACGATCACGCTGAACATTAATCCGATCTGCTGCGGCGCGATGCCGGTGCCGAGGTAGAGCCCTCCCGCCGAAAACGCCGCGCCACCGAGGACCGTCACTACGAGCAGCAGCGGCGCGTTGTGAAAACTGAGACCCGGAATGGGCCCCATGATCAGGCGCGCCAGCGGCAGGACGAAAAGTGCGGCCACGATCCCCTGCAGCACGCCGGCGACGACTTTTTCGACGGCCACCAGTTGAATCGGCACCGGCGAGAGCAGCCGGTCTTCGATCTCTTTCGTGAATCCGAAGTCCTGCATCATCGGCAGCGCTACCGACTGAATCGCGGAGAGCGTCAGGCTCAGCGCCACGACGCCGGGCAGCATCGTCGTCGAGTAGCCGGCCGAAATCATCCCCATCTTCGGCAGCAGAAATCCGAAGACGATGACGAACAGGATCGGTTGCAGCGCCGTGCGCACGAGGAAGTACGGCAACTCGCGGCGGGCCACGGTGATGTCGCGCAGCAGAATGGCTACGAAGACGCGCCACGGCGCGACGGGAGTGAGCGAATCCGCGGTCATGTCAGCTTCCTTCCTGTGAGCGAGATGAAGAGCGTCTCCAGGCTGGGCCGCGAAAGATGGATGTCGCGCACGATCCTGCCGTGCGCTTCGCCGGCGTTGATGAGCGCCGGGATCAGTTCGCCGCCCCGCTTGCTGAAGACGCGCAGCAGCGGACCGCGCGCCTCGGCATTCGACACGCCTTCGATCGAGCGCGCCGCGTCGACTGCAACCGAGGCGTCGCCGTCGAACGTGACTTCGACGAGCGTGTCGCCGGGCGCTTTCGCTTTCAACGCGGCCGGCGTATCGAGCGCGAGCAGTTTGCCCTGATCGATGATGGCCAGCCGGTCGCACAGCTGATCGGCTTCCTCCATGTAGTGCGTCGACATCACGATGGTCCTCCCCTGCCCGTGCAGCTCGCGCAGGATGTCCCAGAGCGCCAGCCGCGCCTGCGGATCGAGACCGACCGTCGGCTCGTCGAGGAAGATCACGCGCGGATCGTGCGTCAACGCGCGCGCGATCATGAGCCGCTGCTGCTGGCCGCCGGAAAGCTGGTCGACCTTCGCGTTCATCTTGTCGGCGATCCCCAGCCTCTCCAGCAACTCCGTCCCCCTCCTCGCCGCCTCGGCGCGCGCGATCCCGAAGTAGGTGGCGTGGAAGACGAGGTTCTCGATGACGCTGAGGCTGCGATCCGGATTGGGACGCTGCGGCACGACGCCGATTCGACGGCGAACCGCGGCCGGCTCGGTGCTGACGTTCGCGCCCGCGACGACCGCTTCCCCCGAGGTGATGCGCACGCGCGTGGTGAGGATGCCGATGAGCGTCGTCTTCCCCGCGCCGTTCGGTCCGAGGACGCCGAAGAATTCGCCGTCGTTGACCGCGAGATCGAGCGAGTCGATGGCCACGATCCCGCTGGACGGCGGCGTCGGAGGCGCGGGCGCACCGCGGCGATTCTTGATCGCGGGCGCGGGATAGACCTTCCGCAGCGAGCGGCTTTCGATGGCGTTCATTTGAAGAGGCAAAGGATATCCGAACCAATCTGTAACGTTGCGGCGTCCGTAGTCACTACGAAAGTGAGATGACTGAGATGTTCACGCAACTGCAATGGAACTTCGCAATCGACGATGCCGGCTGCGCGCGCCTCATGAACGCCAGCGCGCCCGCCGCGGTCGAGACGGTCACACCCGGCGAGTACCTGGTGACGCTGCTGCCGCTCGCCACCGCGCGCGAGTTCGGACTGACCGCCGACGTCGAAGGCGCCTCCGGCTTCATCGCCGCGACGCCCGGAGACGACGACGGCAACAAGCCGAACACCGTTCGCGTCCTCACCGTGCGTCCCGACAACACCTTCGGCCCGAATCCGTTCCGGCTCGTGCTGCGCAGCGCGTAAACGCGCTACAAACGTAGCGCCGACGGCTCGTCGGCTGGACCGCCAGCGGCTCGCTGGCGCGTAGACTTGCCGCCGAGCCGGCGGCGGTCCAGCCGGCCAGCGGCCGGCGCTACGTGCGATGCGCTGCGCTACTTGACCGAGGCCATGAACTTTTCGATGTCCTCCGCCTTCCGCGGCGAGCCGGATGACAGCAGCTTCGCGCCGGTCTCGGTGATCAGCACGTTGTCCTCGATGCGGACGCCGATGCCGTCGTAGCGGTCAAGCGCTTTCGCGATCGAGGCCTGCTCGTCTTTCGTCAGTTTCATGTACGCCGGATTGGCCAGGATGTCGTTCTTGCGCACGTAAATCCCCGGCTCGACGGCGAAGACCATGTTCGCCTCGATCTTGCGATCGCGGTCGGCGACGTCGTGCGTGTCGAGGCCGATGTGGTGGCCGGGCACGTGGCGGAAGTACATGAAGACCTGCTTCGGATCGTCTTTCGCGATCAACCCGAGCCGAAGCAACTCGCGTCCGATGACGGCGATCGCGGCGTGGTCGGCATCGCGGAAATGACCGCCCGGCTTGAGCGCGGCGAGGGCAGCTTCCTGCGCCTGGTAAACGGCGCTGTGGATGGCGCGCTGATCGGCGGTGAACTTGCCGCTGGCTGGATACGTTCGCGTCACGTCGGCGGAGTAGCCGAGGTATTCGGCGCCGAGGTCAGTCAGGAAAAGGCCGGCGCGATCGACGGGCCCGTTGTTGGCCATGTAGTGCAGCGTGGTGGTGTTCGCACCCGAGGCCGCGATCGACGGAAAGGCCCAGCAGCAGGTGCCCATGTCTTTGTAGGTGAAGTCGATGACGGCATCGACCTGGTTCTCGCTCGTCGCGGTCAGCACCCGTTTCATGGCCGCCTTCTGCGCGGCCTCGGTGATGTCGATGGCGCGCTGAATGATGGCCACTTCGCCCGCACTCTTGACCTCGCGCATGTGCACGAGCAGCGGCTGCGCGTCGCGGAAGCGGAGCGAGGGGAAACGGTCGCGCAGATCGCGCACGAACAACTGCTCCTGCGTCGCCGGCGCCGTCGGATCGGGGATGCGCGCCTCATTCACGGTCCAGATTTCGGCCGTGCCGTTCAGCACCGCGTCGTAGTAATGCGGCATCGAGCGCGGCGGAAGACGTTCAGTGAGCGCATCGAAGTTCGTGACGAACGGCCAGCCGGTAACCGCCGTGTTCACGAAATTGCGCGCGCCACGCGACGACTCGACGCGCTTGACGCCGCTGATCTTCGTGATCTCCTCGTGCGTCGGAATCTTTCCCGTCCACACTTCCTGCTGCGGGTTCCGATCGCGCACGAAAATCACCTCGGCGAATTCGGGATCGCCGGGAACCATGACCAGCGTCGTGTCTTCCTCGTCGATGCCGGTGAGGTAAAGGAGATCGTCGCTCTGCCGGAAAGGCCACTCCTGATCGCCGCTGCGAATCTGCAGCTTGGGCGAAAAGGCGACGAAGATCGCGTTCGGACCGATCTCCTTGGCCAGCCGCGCGCGGCGCGCCGCGTATTCGGAGGCGTCGATGGTCGGCTTCTGGGCGAGGAGCGGCACGGCCGCAACGAGGGCAAGGAGAACCGTCATCATTCTGCGCATAGCCGCTATCGTAATGCGGTGAACTACCTCGCGCACCTGTTGCTGGCGGAACAAACCGCGGAATCGCTGATCGGAAACCTGGCCGGCGACTTCGTGAAAGGACGCATCGGCGACGACGTGCCGCCGGGAATCGCCGAGGGAATCCGCCATCACCGCCGCGTCGATGCCTTCACCGACTCCCATCCCTCGGTCGCCGCATTCCGCCGCGTCCTGATACCCGAACACGGCCACTACGCGCGCGTGATCGCCGACGTTTTCTTCGATCACTTTCTGGCGATCGATTTCAAGCGCTATTCGTCCGAACCGCTGGATGTGTTCCTCCACCGCGTCTACGCCACAATCGATCCGCACGTGGACAAACTCCCCGGCCGCCTACGCATCGTCTATCCGCGGATGCGCGACGCCGGCTGGCTGGAGTCGTACCAATCGCTCGAAGGAATCCGCCTTGCGCTCAGCGGCATCTCGCATCGGTTGTCGCGCCGCCCGCAACTGGCGCCGTCGGTGCGGTTTCTCGATGATGTGGATACACGCGCCGAACTCGAACGCCTGTTCCACCGGTTCTTTCCCGATGTGATGGCGCTGTAGGCCGTCGGGTGTCGGGTGTCGGGTGTCGGGTGTCGGGTGTCGGGGAGCATACCCGTCGGCGAAGCCGGCGTAAGAACCGTAGACGCCGGCTTTGAGCCGGGGTTTTTCAAATCGGATCGGAATTGTGAGCGTGCTTCAGCGCGCGATAGAAAGCTTTCTTTCGCCCGCTCAAGCGGG
>Ga0157375_10000105_pt1 | contig 82289 bp, 65 predicted proteins | sample M35metaG_FD_115311 | JGI IMG/M metagenome (GOLD analysis project Ga0157375, IMG submission 115311) | Miscanthus rhizosphere microbial communities from Kellogg Biological Station, Michigan, USA - M3-5 metaG | ecosystem: Host-associated > Plants > Roots > Rhizosphere > Soil | place: USA: Michigan... | reverse complement strand
CGGTGGGTTTGCTGCGGGAGTTCGAAAGCGCCGTGTATAAAGCCTGAAGCGGATGCGCCGCCTGATCAACGCGGGGGCGCTGAACTGGGGAAGGCGTCATTAACGGCGCGAGCGCCGTCGCGCAGACTGTCGATCAACCGAGCGCACGTCTCCGTTTTGGTTCCACAAGAGGATTCCGCCCCGAAACGCATGGGCGTTGTCCCCTACGCGGCAACCCGGCGGCATCTTATCCATCTTGTTGACGTTGCCACCGCCGATGACACATTCGTCGAGTTCGAGTGCCGAGAAGAACCGCGCGGCCACATCGCGAACCACGCCTCGCCATTTAGCAATGCCAAGCCGTTTCAGGCCATTGAGGCCCAAATACGATTCATATGTTCCACCCCGATAAGAGAGCTGCCCGAGCTCCATCGGCACGACGGTGCCGTTGACCACCAGGGCTGTGCCGAGGCCGGTCCCCAGACCGAGAAAGAGCATCGTCCCTCCGCGGTAGCTCCCGAGACCCTGCATGGCCGCGTCGTTCACGATTTTGAAAGGCACCCCAAACGCCTTTTTGAAATCGAACCTGACCCAGCCACGCCCGAGATTGTTCGGTTCCGCAATGGGACGATTCTCGCGGGCACGCCCGGGATAGCCGATGGACACCACGTCGTAATCCCAGTCTTCGGTAAGCTTGCGAACGGCCAACACCATTTGATTGGGCGTCAACCTCGGACCCGAAGGAAACTTCCTCGGCTCTGTCTCGCCACTCACGAGAACCTTCACGCTGTTCCCCCCAATATCAATGACGAGCACCTTCAAGATTGCCCTCACAACTCTACTTCGCGGAACGTAGGCACTCCACTGGGAGACGGCGTGCCCCGGCGTTCGATGGATTTGTCGATCAGTGTCGTCATTTCCATCGTAATGGCCTGCCGGTCCTGAAATAGATCCCAAACCATCGAGGTGTCTTCCGACCGGTTTGTATTTCCGAACGGCCGCACGAGGCGAAAGCGATCCAGAGCGCTCGGGTGCGTGTCATCTTCGGATGTCGGTCGACCCACGGCCTTCCGGACTTCGATTTCCACAGAAGTTTCACTCTCGGAGGCAAACCCATAAAGGTTGCTGATTCCGCGGCCCGCCTGGACGGCCAGCGTGATCTCGCGCTTAGCGGCGATCGGAAACTCGATCGATCGCCGAATCGCGTGCGTCAGCCCCTCCTCGAATGCATCTGCTCCATATTTCAATGCAGCCATTCGATCGGCGAGGATCTCCTGAAGCCGGGAGGCACCGCGGCTGATTCGCCGAAACAGGAAGTGATAGAACCGAAAGAACACGAACCCTAAATTCCACATCTTTGCCTGTCCGGCAAGTGCCAACGCATATGCAAATTTCATCATGTCATTGGTTACGCGAAGGGAAATCTCTCCGCCCGCCGTATCACGGTGTGTGAAGTGGCCATATTCGTGCGCCAGAACCGCTCGAAAGGCCTGAACCCGAAAGTCGTTCAAGACTCCAATTCCGAGAATGAGAACTCTCTGCGCCTTGTCCGTCGCTTTTTCCTTACGGGTTCCTCGTTCATAAACAGCGACCTCGGTTCCAGGCGTTATCCGAATCTCATCGACAGGGCGGGTTCCAACATCGGTTGCTACTTCTTTGGTCAATGCCCAGAGACGCGGCGCTTCTTCGAGCTTCAGAATCCGGCCCGGATCGCGAGGCGTGATCTTGATGAACAGCGACTGGAAGAGTTTGTAAATCGTGACAATCGTCATCAATCCGACAAAGAACAGGAGGCGCACAGGCAATCGCCCAAGCATGAGGAATGCGTAAAAGACGCTGCCGGTCACGGCGAGCAGCAGAATAGCGACAAATGGAAGCGACACGTAGTAATACCAGCCCGCGAATTGGATCAGCCCACGATAGATCTTTCGGAGCCACGCTTCTCTGGGACTGACCATTGTTTTCGAGCCCGCACGCTTGATGGAGTTCAATGTGAGTGTTGAAAGCGCCTTCCCAAAGGTGAACAGCAACCCGAGCCCGACGGCCCATCCGGCCGCGGCATAGCCAACGTAGGCGGCGTAGCGCCACTCGTTGGCTCGGCGGTGGACTCCGGAGTCCAGGAATTGTCGGACAAGCTGCGGCGGCAGCCCGAGGTCTCCCGCCCGTCGGATTTCTTCCTCTGCCTTGCTCCACTCACTATTTGTTGCAGCGAGGATCGCGTTCAGATAATGACTTTCGGGTTTGTTGGGGAAACCCTCCGTCATTTGACGCGTTGCGTCTCGGAAGTCACTTCGTTCTTTAAGCTCCAGCGCGAGTTCCGCGGTCCGGAAGAGGTTATTCGCATCACTCTCCATTCGATTGGCTTCCTTCATCATCCCAAGAGCACGCTGCTTCGCCTGTGGGGTAGCGGTTTTGCCGCGACCCGGATACGCCTCGAAACCCGCAAGGAGCGTCAGGTTGTCATACGATCGATTCAACGCGAGCGCCCTTTGCATGACGCGCGAAGCTTCTTCGACATTGCCATTCAGGGCAAGAGCCAGCGCGAGGTGTCTGTAAGCAGCATCAAGTCCGGGGACCCCGGTTACAACCTTCTGGAACTGCGCCGCAGCTGCCTTGTAATCCCCGGCTTTCAGCTGTTCACTGCCTTGTTTGAATGCGTCGGCGAGGGCCGGATTCTCCCGACGAAGCTGGTCGAGAATCGCGGAGGTGTCCTTCAGCACGACCTGTTGGGCCGCCGCAGAACCGCAGACAATCAACCCACACACAACGAGCAAAGAGATATGCAACCGCACTTTAAACCTCCACCGCTATCGGTCGAATCCTGAAGGTGTTTATGCCGTCGAGAAACAGACGGGTACCGCCAGGAAAGCGAGTCCAGGTTTCTCATTGGAATCGGATCTCCGGAATTTGTCCCAAACTTTAGCCGAGACAGGGAACAATTCCAACGCTAAGCAGGAATATTGCCGATAGCTATCGAGTGGCCAGAAATTGTTTCGAAAGACAACCTCAATTAGCCAAATTTGTGGGGTCGTAACCCAGTTGGGTGGGAGATGGCGACGAACTTGAGCGTCGCGTCGGCCTCTTGGCGTTGAACTTGTTCGGGATAGGCCCGGTCACCGGATCAGGAAGCAGTGATGATCGCCCATCCGATAACCTTCCAGCGCATCGATGATTTGCGAGATCTTGGGCCAAGCTCCAGTGCCTGAGTCCGGCGATCTCCGAGGCACTTCTCTTGTTGTTAAACAAGGCTCCCAGCATGCATGGCTGGCCGGAAACTCCAAACACATGTCTCTTTACCGAGCGTTTTGGGAGTTCCATCAAGACGACCGCAACGTAAGTTTGACCATAGTCAGGAAGTGCAATGTCGTGAACTCTGCACTTCTCCGCATTATGCGCCCAGCCTATTCGGCCTGGGGCAAACGAGACAAGATGTCATCGACGATGAGACGATCTCCTTCGCTAACCCGACGTCTCAACATCTCAAGATGGTTACGCACAGCTGGGTATGCCGTAAGTGAATCGACTCGCGCGGACAAAGTAGCCAATGCAGCAATTGCGACTTCCAGGTCCGTCGACTTCAGCATGTCGATTAAAATTGACAGCCCGCGTCTGTCTTTCGCCGCCAGTAGGGTATCGGCTAAACGCACGCGCCAGCCAACAGGCTTATGACGCCACTCCGTTTCGAGCTTCGCCCAATCCTCATCTACAAATTCGCTAATGATCTGCTCCGCCGTCAGGATTTCCAGATCGGACCAATAATTGATGTTGTAGTCGGGCGCGAGTTCACGGTCCAACTTATCGAATGTAGACATAGAGCTCTCGGTCCACCTCACAAATTGAAGGGTCTGCCGCCCGTTGGAAAAGAGGCCGTCACTTCGCCTGCAGCATTCTTAATGACTACCCACTCTACGCCGTCGACGACGCCTCGATGTAGTGTAGCCCCATCCCCCACACGCGTTTGGACGACGGGCCTTCGTGCGATTGCATCTCCGATTTCGAGAATCTTTCGGTCACTAAAGCTTGCAGGCGCGAGTGTACTTTCTTTTGGTCTGGACAACACAGGCGGCGGACCAGCAGCTAGTATTTTCTGAAGCCGCGCCTCGATTGTTCCATCTGTGTTGACAGTTTGAGAAATGATTCGGAATCTTGGATCACGCAAAATTCTCGGCGAGTGGCCTCCGATGATACGGAGGTTCGTCGGTTGCGCTTTTTCCGCATACAAGATTTTATTGTCGATTTTCTTCTGAGCTTCGAGCGCCTCTTCAATTTCCCCTAAGGTTTTATTGCCGGGGCCGAGTTTTCTCAGGGCGCGTTCAAGCCGAAATCCTAAGTCGGTATCGCCGGCACGAATGGAGGCTTGCAAGAGCAGTCTTCGCAGCTGCAAAGGATCGGCGATCCGCGCGACAAGACGTTCAAGCTGGCTCGCATCGTCTGTTAATCTGAGCAACGCTTCCAACTGCGTGCCATTGGCCACCCTCGCCAGCAACCGATCCACCTGTTCAATGTTCGCTATACGATCCAGCAATCGCGTCAGCTGCGCCCCGTCGCGAACCCGGCTCAACATATTGAACAGCTTCACTCCATCGTTGACGCGCTTCAGTAATGCTTGAAGTTCGGCGCCATCGCGGACCTTTTGGAGCATGGAATCCAGCATGATCGCATCGGAAACTTCTTTCAGGAGGTCCTGCAGAATGGCTCCCGTCCCGGCTCTAGTTAGCATGCGGTCCAGCAGGGGGACGCTCGTTATCTTGCGGAGTAACGACTCCAACTCTGACGCCCTTTCAACGCGAGCTAGCAATCGATCCAGCTGCGCGACATCGGGGATCTTTTTCAAAAGGCTAGTCAGTTCCTCAGCGCGGAAAACTTTGAGCAGCATCCGGTCGAGCTGTGCGAGATCGGGGATGGTCTTAATCAAAGATTCGAATTCGGCCACGTCCTTGACCTTGCTCAGCATTCGATCGAGCATCGCCACATCGGGCACTTTTTTCATCAGCTCGGCGAGTTCAGTGGCGTTTTTGACTTTGCTCAGCATCCGATCGAGCATGTCGACGTCCGGCACCTGTTTCATCAGACTTTCAAGTTCGCCGACGTTCTTGACCTTGGCGAGGAGCCTGGCGAGCTTCTCTGGATCCTTTACTTTGCCTAGCAGCTCTTCAAGCTTCGCAACGCTTCCGGCTTTCAACAGCATCTTTTCAAGTAAAGCAGGATCTCTGACGTTCCCCAGCAATCGCAGCAATTCCTCCTCTGTTGCGAGAACTCGGAGTCGTTTCAACAGCTCGGCGTCTTTAACCAGGAATCTAAGTTTTAGGGCGCGAACTACTTTAAGTTCACTTAGCTTTCCGACTCGTAAGGCCTTCAAGAACGCCAGGAAATCGAGTACGACGAGAATAACTTCAAACAGACCGCGGCCGATAAGCCGGCCCCGCTCAAAGATACTGATTTTGGGTTTGGTGAATGCCTCTTTGAAGAACTCCCAGGCTTTGGCTAGACCGATAACGCCCATCGGAATAAGCAGGAGACCGAAAATTATTTCCAGCGCGATGGCGGCCGTGCCTGTCACAAGAAGAACGACGATAATCACGATGACCAAGATCGTGATACCCCACCAGAGCGGGTCCCATTCCACAAACAACTTCTTGGCCCAAAGAGCGATGAGGCCGAAGATGTCCTTTACTAACTCATATAGGCCCTCTAAAATGCCAAAGAGAATACCCCCCACGAATTTGAAGTAATCGACTACGAAATCGACAACCTCTTCCACGATGGATTTGGCGGATAACTTCGCACCGATGGTGGAGACTTTTGCCGGCACCTCGTTAACGACGGGATCTTGCTTGGTAAGCGTGGACGTTACGACTTCAGCGATTTCGTTTTGTCCCTTGGTTAAAAGTTCGGATAGTTTTGTTTCGACCTGTGCCACGCTTTTCTGCAGCGCGTTTTGAACCCCCACCACGACTTCTTGCATTTGGCTCGCAGACTTCCCGACGAGTTGGCCCATTCTCGTCGAGAACTGTTCAGCCAATTCGGAAGCTTTCGTTACGAAATCGGATGAGGCCTGGCCTACTGGCGCGGCAACCTGGCTCACAGCTTTGCCGATGCTCGTCGCGGCATCGCTTACGAACTCCACCAGGCCGCGTTGAGCTTGAGTACCTATCGTGCTCAAAGCCTTGACGAATTCGCCGGCAAATTTCTCTACCTGCTGCCGTGCCGCACCGAGGGCCGCGATGGCCTCTGTCGGTGGGGTTTGGGCGCTGTGCGAGAGGACTTGCTTCGTAAATAGATCCAGCTGTTGAATGCCGCGTTTTATTTGTTGATCAACATTGCCAGAGGCGGCAATCGCAAATCGGTCGATTCCTTGAAGAGTCTCCTGAGTTCGCTCCCGAAGTTCTGCCAAGGCTTGCTGCTGCGTTACCTGCAGCTGTCGCACGACGTCCCCGGTCGAAGACTCGAGTTTTCGGACGGTCTCGGCAGCGCCACGAGAAAGTGCCGAGATCGTATCGTTCATTCGGTCTGTAATTTTTTTGTCGCTGTCGTGCAGGACTTTCGCCAACTCGTGTCCTACGTCCGAGGCGGTTTTGGTAAAACCTGAGGCCAAATACTGACCGGCGTTGAGAGCCGCCTGCGCCGCATCACTTCCGGCCCGACGTAGATCCGACACTACCTTAGAAGCGATCTGTGTGGCGCCCTGCAGTACGGCGGATGCGATTTTAGGATCCTTGTATAGGCCTGCTGTGGATTGTGCCGTGGTCTGTGTTTTCGCGGCTTTCTCTTCCGTTTCGGATCGCGCGCGTTTCGACTCGATCCGACTCGTGCTTTGAATCGCTTCGGCTTTAGTCCTTGAGGCCTTGTTGAAAGCCTCTTGTTGCTGTTGCACGGTTTGACTCAACGTAGTCCGTCGCGCGCCCGCAATTGATTGCATCTCGCTTGTCTTTGCATCGCGGTCCGCGAGAATCTGGTTCTTACGTTGAGTCGTCGATTCGTCGACTTGCCGGATAGAACGTGCGAATAGATCCTGAAGCTGCTTGGAATCCGACGTGAAATTTCGTTGCGCTTTCGCTTGCTGCGTCTTCGCGTCTGCTGCGATCGTCGCTTTCGTTGTCTTCCCTGATTCCAACAGAACGCTTCGGTAGGACTCCGCAGATCGCTCGAATTCCGCGACCGCCGACGCAAGTAATTCTGCCGTCGATTCGGTGGGGCCTTCTTCAAAACTCTCCTGAGTCGGATGCTCAGTACTGCGCGAATTAACTCGCTGGTCCAGACCTTCGGGTTTCGGAGCTGCGATGATGGCGTGTGGCACGTTGAGGCCAGTGGCCGGAATCGGACGGTGAGTTCCCGTTAACGTCGCCGTAGTCTGACCCGGCGGACTTGCAACTTTTCCATCGGGCTTTCTAATAAGGTTCTGTAGGAAACGGTTTCCAAAGGTCCGCTGAACTCGTTGTGTACTCGCGATTCGGATCGGCGTAATGCCTCTGCCCTTAAACGTCGGGTCAACGATTAAGGGAGCTTCAGGCGCGGCTGGGCGTATGCCGGAATCGTTGTGTATTAGCTCCGGTTGTTTGGGCTGCTGTACCTTCTGTTGAGGAACGAACTGCTCTCTGTCCGCCAAATCCGATGCTCGGCTCGCCAAACGACTATGCCACCTCATGCACCCGAATCGCCACTGCCCTTAGCAGCCGACTTAAACTGGAATGGTGAGAGATTGCAACGCGTTACATCAACCGTAGTAGAAAGACGCGCTGCGATCCTTCTGAAACTGTCTCACACAGATGTAACGCAGAACGACCGGCCCGTTACAGTTTACATTGACCGCAGCATTGGATTGTTCCTTCAGCAGTCGCGCTCGGAGACCAGTCGCGTCTGCCGTGTGATTGCCCCTATCGGTCTCGCCTCTAAATTCCGGGATCGAATCAGCGTCCAGGATGAGAGAGAGAAACACGGGACGGTTTTAGGGCACGAGCTTACTTCACAGCCGCCAGGCCTTCCGTCATTTCGATATTCGTTCCCCAGGGATCCTTGATGAACGCGATTGCGATGCCAAGCTGAGGGACCTTGGTATAGGGACGATCCAGCTTGATGCCCGCGGCTTCGAGCTTCTTTGTGAATGCTTCGAGGTCTTTGATCTCGAAGCCGATGTGATCGATCGATAGCCCCGTCGTACCAGCGGTCGGCGTTGGGGACGGCGTGAAGTTCAAGAGTACGCCCGGCAGTTCATCCTGCACGAACGCGGACCCCGGATTGGCGGGAAGGATCTTCGCGCCGAACGTCTTCGCATACCACGCCTGCATCTCGGTGTTCATTTCGCCGAAGAAGTGTATGTGGTGGAGCTGAATGGGCGCCTTCTGCGATTTGACCTCGACAAACTCCACCTTGACGTCCTCCGGACCGAGCGCGAACGCGATGTTCGTTGTCGGACTCGCGGCGGCGATGTCGTCGGTGACCTTCACATTTGCGGCGACCGAATCGGTAGTGATCATCTTGTAGCCGTTCGCTCTTATCCTCGCGACGAGCGGCTTGAGATCCGGCACGGAGAAGCCGATGTGGTTGACCGTCGTGCCGATGGAACCGCCGTTCGGCGCCTGCATCGGACGGAAAAACATCAGCACATTCGGAAATTTGATGATCTCCTGCTGACGATCGCCTGAACCGAACTGGACGAGGACGCCGCCGAGCGTGTTCACATAGAACTTCTTCTGCGCGTCCATGTTCGTCGTGTTGAGATGGTGGTGCCCGTATACGACCGGACCTTCGCCGGAGACCGAAGGCGCGGCGAGCAGCAGGATCGTAAGCCGATTAGGGTAAACAAGCGTTTCATGAACATCTCCTCGGCTGTGGCGTCTTACGCGGCTGATGTGCCGGCCGCTACTCTTTTAAACCAAACGTGAACACTGATGCACTCACCGTAATTGTTACGTACTGTTTTCCATCAACCATATATGTCATCGGGCCTGCCGCCACGGAGAGCGGCCCGAGATTGGCCTGCCACAGGACTTTTCCGTCACGGGCATCGATCGCCAGGAACTGGCCGTCCCGTCCTCCGGCAAATAGTAAATCGGAAGCGGTAGTCATCACGCCGCCCTCGGTCCTGGGCGAGGAGAGGCGGCGCTCCCAGATGCGATCGCCGGTCTTGGGATCGATGGCACGAATCGCGCTGTATTGTTCTTCATTCGCCGCGCCGGGTCCGGTTCCTCCGCCGCCGCCGAATCCGCGTCCTTCCTGAAACGCGGGCGGGTTCTCGTTCGCGTGACGGTATGTGGTCGAGCTGTTTTCCCACACGGGAATATAAAACAGTCCCGGTGCGCGGGCTGTAAGACGGGTTGTACCAATTCGTACCGCCCTGGTTGCCGGGATACAGCAGCACTCCTTCGCGCGTCGGCTCAAGACCGGGCGTGAGCGAGGGTCTACCCTTCGCGTCGAAACCCGCTAACCAATTCACTTTCACAAATGGGGCGCCCTTGAGGAATTCGCCGGTCGCGCGATCGAGAACATAGTACAAGCCATTGCGGTTCGCCCAGAGCATCAGTTTGCGCTGACGCCCCAGCCAGTTCATATCGGCCAGCACGGGAATCTGCGTCGAATCCCAGTCGAACTCGTTGTGTGGCGAAAACTGGTAATGCCATTTGATCTTGCCTGTATCCGCATCCAGCGCAACGACTGCGCAACTGTACAGATTGTCGCCGAGACGCGCCCGGCCGTCGTAGTCGGGGCTGGGGTTGCCGGTGCCCCAATACGTCAGGTTTAAGTCCGGATCATAAGACCCGGTAAGCCAAACGGGCGCGCCTCCGTGCATCCAGGAATCGCCGCTCCAGGATTCGTGGCCCTCTTCTCCAGAGCCCGGGACCGTATAGAACCGCCACACCTCTTTGCCGGTCTGGACATCCCATGCTGCAATGAAGCCGCGGACGCCGAATTCTCCCCCGGCAGCGCCGGCGATGACCTTGTCCTTGACGACGAGTGGAGCGACGGTAAACGAGTAGGCTTGCTTCGGGTCGGCCGCCGGCGTCTTCCACAGTTCCCGTCCAGTCCTGGCGTCAATCGCAATCATCTGCGCGTCATATCCTGCGAGGAAGAGCGTATTGCCAAGAATCGCCAATCCGCGCGACAGGTTTCCACAACAGTTGCGCGCCGCCGGGTCGTACTTGTACGAGTAAGTCCAGATCGGTCTGCCCGTAGTCGCGTTCAATGCCACGACGTCATTGACGTTCTGTACCAGATACATCGTCCCGTTTACGACAAGAGGGGTTACCTCATGCTTTTGCGTCGAGCGTGTCTGATGAACCCACTTCAGATCGAGGTCTTTCACATTAGCCGTCGTGATCTGGTTGAGCGCGCTATACCGCTGGCTGAGATAGGAGCCCGAGTACATCAACCAGTTCTGTGGCTCCTCAGCAGACTTCAGCAGCCGATCGAAACTCACATCCGCGACCGGGGCCTGCGCCACCGCCTGTCCGCGGCCTCCACCGCCACCCCCCTGCGGCTGGCCCTGCGGAGCCTTAGCGATCGTGGAGACGGCCAGAAGAACCGTCAAGGAAACAGCAAACCCAAACACGACGGGCGCGTCACCATGGCGACCACCTTTCTGGAAACGATCTAGCGTTTGACCGGCGTCCCGTAGACATCAATTCTTCCGACGTTAACGAAGCCGCCCCACCCGTGGCCGCTTCCCGGCATCAGATCGGCGAACCCTATCTCGTCGACTTTGGTCAAGTCGGGCTTCTCGACCCACCGTCCGATTTCCGGCGGCGTCTGGCGCTCGGCGTGAACCGTCGTGACTGTGTTGATATCGAGCCGGAGCCAGCGGACCGAAGCAATCGAAAACTCTGTCTCGACGAAGTTTTCCGTCGTGCCGTCACCATCTGCGTGATCGCCGATTAGCCATGTGCCATCAGCGAGCTTCAGGACCGGACGTACGACGTGAAATCCTGCCGCGCGTGTCTGCCAGCGAATTTTTGCGCGCCCGGTCAGGTCAACAAAGTTGTTTTTGTGGCGCAGCGTTGCGGCGACCGGTCCGTTGCAGATACCCGTCCACAAGTTCGGCGGATCCTGCCGGTTGTTCGGGGTGGTCGGCGCGATCTGAATCTGTTTCGAGGTCGGACCGTACAAATGCAGTTCGAGATTGGAATTGCTGAGGACGTCGTTATCGACGTCGCGTTCGAGGCCAGTCTGCTTCCACGTTTCTGTGAAGAACAGCGGCGGTACACGCGGGTTACTCTGAGTCTGCGGCGCCGGACTAGCCTGCTGTGCAAGCATGCCCGCTGTGAAGGTAACCAATACGAACAAGGTTCCTGTTGCGCGTCGCCCGATTGATGTCATCATTTCGCGCCTCCCAGGCAGAACCTTTCTCTCCGTTGATGGGTTGGATTCTACGATCAATGTGGGTTCGGTTCAAATCGCGGGACGCCAAGGTTTGCGATGCTGGGGCGGTAAAGAAAGCTCCAGCGTATAACAGAGCGGCGAAATGTATGATGTTCTCGACCTTCCGGAGGAACACATGCAGATTTCTATTCGGGCCAGGCTGACAGGCATTGTCTGCCTTGCGCTGCTTCTTTCAGCAGTAACAAATGCTCAAGGGCCGCAACACGCGGTGCCGTATCCGAGAATCGAAACCAGCGTCGGTTACAAGGTCGTTCCCAACTGGCCTCTCGAAAAACCCGCGGGAGGCGAATGGACGGCCGCAATGTCCAGTGTCGCGATCGCGCCCGACGGGAATGTGTGGACATTCAATCGAGGCCGGATTCCAGTTCAGGTCTACAGTCCGGAGGGCAAGCTCGTGAAGTTCTGGGGCGAAGGCATGTTCAAGAACCCGCACACCGTACGGTTCGACAACGCGGGCAATCTCTGGATCATCGATACGGCATCGCAAACCGTGCGGAAGTTCGGCCAGGATGGGAAAGTCCTGATGACACTGGGAACTCTCGATCAGGCCGGCGAAGATCAAACACACATGAATCAACCCAATGACGCGGCATTCGCCGCGAATGGCGATGTTTATGTTTCAGATGGGTATGGTAATGACCGTGTCGTGGTCTTTGACAAGAACGGCAAGTTCGTCCGTGCCTGGGGAAAGCTCGGCACTGGCCCGGGTGAGTTCAGCCAGCCGCATTCGATTGCTCTGGATTCCCGCGGCCGCGTTTACGTTGGCGATCGAAACAACTCGCGCATTCAGATATTTGACTCGTCCGGAAAATTCCTCGCTCAATGGAAGAACATCATCACGCCCTGGTACATCGTGATTACCAAAGATGACGAGATCTTTGTCTGCGGGAGTTCGCCGATGTTGTGGTCGGAGATTCCGACAACTCAGACAGCGCTCGCCACCCCTCCCAAAGATCAGCTCTTCATGAAGCTCGATACTGAAGGGCGGCTCAAAGGGCTTTGGGTCGTTCCGAAAGGCGACAACGGGAAGGAGAAAGCCGGCGACCTGAACTGGGTTCACGGCATGGCCGTTGCAGCCGACCGCTCAATCTACTTCGCTGACGTGCAGGGCCATCGTGCGCAGAAGTTTGTGCCGGTGGGCGCCCGCTAAACCCACTCACTGAACTTTCGCAGGTTCCTGAATGTGTGGCACGTTGGTGTTGTTCTCCTGGCAAATATACTCCATGAGTTCCCACGTCGGCTCCAACCTTGCCATCGTCTTGTACGGATTCCGGCACCAGCTTTAGCACTCTGCGGTATAATTGAAAGTTCGTCTTTTCGATCTGGAGTTATCTGTCAAATGCAGCTTTCCATCAATAATGTGTCCATGCGCTACGGCGCCCGCATTCTGTTTGAGGATGTCAACACCACGTTCATCTCCGGGAGGCGCTACGCGATCACCGGGCCGAACGGTGCCGGTAAATCCACTCTGATGAAGATCATGACGGGTGAAATCGATCCCGAAAAAGGTTCGGTCACGCGCGTCAAGAAGATGGGGGTCCTCAAGCAGGACCAATTCGCCTTCGACGCATTTCGCGTGATGGATACGGTGATCATGGGGAATCCGGTTTTATGGGAAGCCTTGCAGGAGCGCGAACTCTTCTACGCCAAGGACCCGACGGCTCTGACGGATGAGGACGGCATGCGCTTGGGGGAGCTTGAAGGCATCGTCGGCGATGAAGGCGGATATACGGCTGAAGTCGATGCCGCAATTCTGCTGGATGGCCTGGATATTCCCGAAGACCTTCACGGTCGCAAGATGGGCGAGCTTCAGGGCGGGCAGAAAGTGCGCGTTCTACTGGCGCAGGCCCTGTTCGGCAACCCCGATGTTCTGTTGCTCGACGAACCGACGAACAACCTCGACCTCGATTCCGTGCACTGGCTCCAGAATCACCTTCGCAGCTACGAAGGATGCCTTGTTGTCATTTCGCACGACCGCCATTTCCTGAACGAGATCTGCACTCATATTGCAGACATCGATTACCAGACCGTGATTACCTATACGGGCGGCTATGACGATATGGTGCTCGCAAAAACGCAGGTGCGAGCCCGAATCGAAGCGAGCAATACTCAACGTGAGAAAAAGATCGCTCAACTTCAGGATTTCATCGCGCGGTTCGCGGCAGGCACACGATCGTCGCAGGTGCAATCTCGGAAGAAAGAAGTAGAGCGGCTGCAGACATCAGAACTTGCGAAATCCAATATTCAACGACCCTACATTCGATTCGACGTTGCACGGCCCTCAGGAAGACATTCCCTCGAAATCGATCGCCTCACGAAGTCATACGACGGAGCAACCGGACGGTTCCGCGTGTTTCACGATTTCACAGCGTCCGTGAGCCGCGGAGAGAAAATCGCTCTGATCGGAAGAAACGGCGCCGGCAAAACCACGCTTCTGAAATCTCTGATTCGAAATGCGACGCGTTTTATCGATGCGCGGGATCAGGCGTTTGGGATCGACTCCGGGAAGGTGACCTGGGGCCATGAGGTCAGCGTCGGATACTTCGAGCAAGATCATCGGGGCGCCATCCCACCCGGCGTCAGCGTTATCGAATGGCTCCACAGCTTCGATCCAAGTGCATCTCAGGAGGAACTGAGGGGATTGCTGGGCCAGATGCTCTTCAGCGGCGAGGATGCGCTCAAGCCCACGCACGCTCTCTCCGGGGGCGAAGCAGCTCGAATCATTTTCTGCCGGCTGATGCTTCAGAAGCCCAACTTTCTCGTACTGGACGAACCAACCAACCATCTCGATCTGGAATCGATCAACGCTCTCAATATCGCGCTTCAGCGTTATCCGGGCACGCTACTGCTCGTAACTCACGATCACGATTTGATCGATGAAGTAGCCACTCGAATCTGGAATTTCAATCACGACCGCCTGGAGGATTTCAAGGGAACCTACGAGCAGTTCCTCGCTAAAACCGAACAATTGGCGTAACTCGAGGCATCAGAAGTTCCTGCTGGGCATTATTTACTTAATTCCCGTCACGTCGCACCTGCGCCTTTTTGCGAGATCTTATGAACTCTCGCACTTCTTCGATTGAAGAAAACACCTTATCGCTCTTTCGGGAATTGCAGGGCTGACAACAGAGGACGAAAGTCGTTTTTGCGCCCATCAACAACTTCTTCTTGCTCTTCGGAAAGAAGTGATCTTTTGTCGGCCGGGTTCTGTGGTGATCCCACTTGATCACTTGTAAGCAGTAAGTACAGGTATAGGAATCACCGACGGCCAAGGACCGGCGCGCTCGCGCCATACGCAGAACGCTCCGTCGTGTCTTTCTTCTTAGTTTTGTTTGGCGCGCGATTCGCTTTGTCTGCCTTCGCCGGAGTTTCGGAAGTCGGTGCAGCCTCCGGGTTTGATTTTTTCCACAATTCTTCCTGCTTCTTACGGAGTTGGGCCTCCCGCTGTTTATCGCCATATGTCTGTGATCGCATAAAGGAAGTTTAGCACGCGACCCGAGGGTTTCTACTTCGCGACGCACGATATCAGTCTTTCAATGCGGCTACTGCGGCGACAGATGGCATGCGCCGCAATGAGTATTCGGGGTGACGTTTGTGCGCGATGGCCATCGCAGTTTCGCAATACTGTGCCGCCTCTGCGGTTTTTCCGGAGTCTCTCAGAACCAGACATAATCGCGCGTTCATTTCGGCGGAGTCACTCGCAAGAGCGAGCCCGGCACGAGCTTCTTGCTCGGCTTCGGTCCAACGCTTCTCGGCTGCTAATTGCCGCGCACGCACGGCATGGTTCATGGCAGACGCGAGTGAGACATCAAATCTGCCATTGAACACCAGGATACTATTGCCGACGATCTCATTGGACTGAGTGTCGTAAAACTGTCTGTAAGGGTTCAGTTCGTCCGGCCCCCAAGCCTGCCCGGCCGCTTCGTTGGCACTGATCAGAATAGTTCCCGTCACCACCCCGGGAAAGTCGGCCGCGGGACGCCCTAGCCGATATCCAAAACCGGCCAGCAACGGGCGGCATGGAATACCGTAGTACTCGAGCTCTGCATCCGAAGCTCGCGACGCTAACCAGCAATCGGTAATGCCACGCGTGGAGAGATAGGTAGCCAGTTGCGCGATGCCCTGATCCCAGTCCACGCTGGAATCCGTCATATATCGATGGGCGTTACCAGCGCCGCCGGCGAGTTGATTAGCGTAGGTAATGTAATTCGGGAAGGTGTGCAGAGATGAGATGACCTCCAGAGCGAACAATGCGACCACAATCCCGAGTCCCGCACGCGACCGCGACGCCAATTGCCAGGCGGTCACAGCAGCAATGATGATCAGGAATGGAAAAATCGGCAGTATGTGCCGTAACCCGATATTCAAACCAGATGCGATTGCAGCGGTAAAAAAGATCGAAGGCGGGATAAGCAAGAAACGGAGATCGCGCCTAATCTTCAGTCTCCAACAGGCCGCCGGTGTGATGAAGAGAAGGATCAGCAAACTTAGCGGTGCCTTCATTAGAAAAGTGGCTGGGAAGAAAAACCACTGCCCGGTCGGGTACCACCTTTCCCAGAATGAACGTCGCGCGGCCCCCGTTGGCAAGGAGGACGTCGGTCAGCCCCCACAAATACGGCTCGGGCAGAAGCCGATGCTGCTGCATAAACGATATAGCCGAAGTTCGCATCGGCCCCTGCAACGTGCGCGCGTATGCGTCAAGCTTCGGCTGAAGTTCAAGTCCAGCAGGCCTGGCCTCAAACCGGAAGCCGTAGAAGACCCAGAGCACGCTCCAGGCGATCACGAAGATCGCAACAATGGCCAGGAGTAATCGCCAGCCCGTGGTTAGCGGAAAACGCGGTATTCCAACCTGCTTTCGCTGTGTCCACCACTCACTCACAAACAGCACGCACATGATTGGAGGAAGCAGTATCGCGCTGTGCTTCGACGCGAGTGCAAGTCCGAGCGCAAATCCGCAGATCAGCAATCTCGCAATCGTCGGACGATTCAAAAAACGATACAGGGAATACACGACGGCAACGGAAAGACACGTGATTCCCATGTCGGTCGTCACCAGACCAGCATTTGTGATGAGATTCGGATCGAACGCGATCAGGCTCGCTACCACCAGCGCCGGTCCGCCGCCAAATGCCTCATAGGCCCACAGGGAACACAAGACCAAAAGAACGATTCCGAAAATAGATACCGCACCGCGGGTACTGAACAGAATTCGCCGTGCATCGTTCTGGTAAAGCAGCCGAGTACTGGCTGCGTCTGTCGATGCTTTCGTCGGACCTGTCGACAACGGCACATTCCGAATGTTCTGGAACAACAGTGGAACAGTCGCAACGAACTTCACCAGCGGCGGATGTTCTGGATTGGCTCCGAAGTCTCCATAGTGCCAATACTCGTAACCGGAAAAAATGTGCACACTCTCGTCGATCGTTTGGGAATAGTGCGGCACCGACAAGAGCAATTGCGCCTCAAAAATTCCGATGAGCACGGCAATAATCGCCCCAACTCTCCACTTCCTGGACGCGGACGCAAGAAGCATCAACCCCTCTCGACATGCTGAAAACTTCCGCGGCAGACTACCGAATAGTGGTTTGATTCGCAAGATCCGGCCAGCGCGGCTCCGCGGCAGCGCGGACCAGCCGGCCTCCGCGTGTTTGCTAATGCACAACAGCCGACGGATTCAGAAGAGGAGCTTCACCTGTACCCACATGGTACGGATGCCGCTGTCCGTGAAGTCGCGATTCAGGAAGCGAGAAGGCGTGCCGGGCTGAGGAACGCTCGTGTTGGTGCCCGCACGCACGACGGCTATCCGCATAAAGCGTGGTCGCGACAGTTCTTCAATCACAATATGCCTGCGACGGGGCGTGTTTGGACCACGATTCAAAAATATTCTAACGCGATTGATCGATTCAGGGTTTGATCAGCGCGGTCCAGTTATCGATGACCTGCATCGGATGGTTTGCAGGCGTTACGGGAGCGAGGACCAGGAATCGCTGCCCATCGAGCGTGTCGTAGGGCGAGCTGACGGGGATAGGGCTGGGAGGAATCGTGAAAAGCTCGCGAGGCGTCGAAACTGAGATTGAGTCCTGGCCGTAGGTCACGTCGACGACCATCAGGTTGTCGCCGAAGGCGAGATAGAACAGTTCTCGTCCCTCAGGTCCCCAGACAGGGAAGGTTCCGCCTTTGTTGGAGACCTTCACTCTCGTCCCCTTTGTCGGAAAAGACTGAACGTAGACTTCGGTGAGGCCGGATTCGTCAGACTCATGGGCGAGCCAGTGTTGATTTCGTCCCGGAGCAAACCGGGCATTGTTCTCGAGCGATGGAGTTCGAAGATACTCGTCGGGCTTCACACCACTCGGGGCGCTTCCGTCAGACGCAACGCGGAGCGACCAGATATCAATCTTCCTATCGCTCAACATGCTAAAGAGGAGAACGTCGCCGCTCCAGTCTGTTGGAAACTGGAAAATCTTCGGGTCTGTAACCTGTAGCGATCTTTTGTTTTGTCCCGTGATGTCTATCCGGGAAAGACCACCGGGAGGAACGCCATAGACGATCGACTTGCCGTCCGGGGACGGCATGGGGTTTACGGAGAAGCCACCGCTGATGATGGGGCTCGACATACCTTTTTCATCCATCAGCCAAAGGCCCCGATCCTTGTCGGCATTCGCCTGGATTGCGATGAGTCGGCCCTTCTCGAAGAGACGGAATCCCTGATAGCTGCCGGGCTTTCCAATCGGGACAGGGCGCTGTCGTGTTCGCGTGTACCACGCCAGTTGCCGGTCCTTGTCGATCTCGTTGTCATAAATCATACGGCCAGTCGTCGAAACCGTCAGGCTCGGTTCATTGAAAGGCCCAGAGACGACGGGATCCAGGATTCGCTGGGGATGGCCGCTCAGGCTGAGCGTCGATGGATTGAATGGCTGTGCCAGCAACGAGGTTCCTTCCAACCACAAGAGGTATCCCGAAGCATAAACGCCGTGACCGCTTGCATTGACCAAACGTTTGCTTTTCTCCGGATGTGCAATCGGCGCAGCGTAAATTACCGCCCCACCATTATCGGCGCCGCTAAAGTAGAGGAAGGCACCTCCCGGCAAAGCCTGGGGAAACCCAGCTTTCTCCAACAGGACTCTCGGTTGTCCGCCCGAGGCCGAAACCGCCTGCACAATTCCACCATTGGTCGAAAAGAACAGGATCAGTCCATCTTCGGACCACGACCCCCCCATTGGATAGTTGGCGTCTACTTTAGCCAGCAGGACGGGTTCGCCGCCCGCGGCGTCCACTCGATACAGACCATCTGTCGCAAAGAATGCGATGGACTTGCTGTCCGGAGACCAGAAGGGCCTCTGTGCATTTCGGGACCTCTCAACTTTTCGAGCGACGCCATCCTGCAAGGATTCGATCCATAACGAAGTGGAACCCTCTACTGTCGCAACAGCTGCCAGCATCTCCCCATTAGGCGAAACGGCCATACTCCCAACTGTTGGATTTACGCCAACGACAAAAAGACCTCCCTTTGGAGGCGCAATCTGAAGATGGGTCTGCACGGCAGTGCCGGCGTTTCCGCCGCGGAACACAAATATGACAACCGTCGCTGCGATCGCGACAGCTGCGACAACAGGAATCCACCAGCGGCGGCGAGGCAGGGCGCGAGGCGGCACGGATGAGCTGACTTTACCGGTTCCGGTTTCCGTTCGGCGTGCGATGCGGCGCAAATCCACGACCATTTCGCGTGCGGCCTGGTATCGATCATTGGGGTCCTTCTCCAGAGTCTTCTCGACCAGGTCGCGGAGCGGTGCCGGAATGGAATCGTTCAGGGGCGCCGGAGACTCGTGGATCACCTTTTGAAGAACTTCGCCTGTCGACTTCGCTTCGAACGGCCGTTTTCCCGACAACATCTCGTAAAGCACAACTCCGAAGGAAAAGAGGTCGCTCCGAGCGTCACACTTTCCGGCGGTGGCTTGCTCGGGAGACATGTAGGCCGGAGTTCCAACAATCAAGCTGGTTTGGGTTTGGGTTTGGTCCGAAGCAGAGGTATCAAAAAGTTTGGCGACACCGAAATCCGCAAGTTTGGCGTAACCATTGCGCGAGACGAGAATGTTTCCGGGCTTGATGTCGCGATGCAGAATGTGCGCGTCATGCGCTGCAGCCAGACCCTCGGCGACACCCAGGAGCAACTCGACGATTTGCCGCCGGGATCGCGGCGCAGCCGCAACCCAATCACTCAGCGTGCCGCCGTCCACGAGTTCGGTGACGACATACTGCTGACCGTCCGCCTCTCCGATATCGTGCACCGTCACCAGGTGAGGGTGATTCAGACCCGAAGCCATCTGCGCTTCACGCTGAAAACGCCGGAGGGCGCCGGCATCGGCCACGTCCGCTGAAAGGAATTTCATGGCAACCTGTCGGTTCAGCCTCGTATCGAGAGCGCGATAGACGACACCCATACCGCCCTGTCCGATTTTGGCCTCGATCCGGTATTGCCCTAGGGCCGCCCCGATTACGACGGGCTCGCTCATCTAAGTCTGTTCAATCTGTTCACCTCGGCGTTTTGCGTTTGTTGAGACAGAGTATAGCCGATGTTCCGCTGTGGGGGCTTCAAGGCAATGCGAAAACGTAGAGCGCATGCCCGCAATTCGGCACAACGTCGTCGGGCGTGATCAGTTTCTGCGGCGGAAGGATTTCGCGGGTCTTCAATCAAAGTCTGCCTGCGACCGGGCCTGGTGGTACCACGATTCAAAATATTCTCGTGCGAGTTCGAAGCGAAGCGCTGGTACAAATCCACGATTCGAAACGCATACTCTGTTGGCGCCACGACAAATCACAACAAGAATCACAGAGGGATAACCCGGTCTTACACAAGTTTCTCTCAGGCCCCTGATGAGAACGGCGAATCCCGGATTTACGCGGTATCCATTTTCGTACTGCCGTCGAAGACGGGATTAAGCAGGGCGATCAGGCCGGTGGGTTCGTCTTCGCGCATGCATTGCGGCCGCTCAACGCAGGCGGTGACAACGAGTAACTAACAGAGAGGAAGAGGCAAGACTCAAAGTCTCCCGGCCGTCCTCGGAGCCATCCGTCAAGACCCAGGAAATGACTTCCCCAAATGTAGCCGGTATAGGGCTTTCCCTGGCCCTCAGGCCAGCTTCCTGTCGTCGCGTAGTCGCGACCTTAGCAAGGAGAGCTTCTCGTCGAATAGAGCCTGTTCTTCGTCGCTAAGCGTCACCGCCTGCAGCTTCGCCACAACGTCGCCATAGGCTCTGCAAGCGTTCGCATAGTTCCGTTGGGCGCTCTCGCCGGGTTGTGTCGTCTCAGCGATCTTGAGGAACGTCATGGCAAGGTCGATGTCTGCAAACAGAAGATCGTTGTATGTCTTTTCAAGCGAATTTGCCAGGTTCATAGTCCCTCCTTGAGGGTTTCTTAGCAATTCAGCCGCCGCGCTGAGGCTTAAAGAGGCGTGCAGCTTTTTGAAGTCCTGTTGTCTGATTTCTCGACAATTGCACAACCGATGAGCACCGACAATCCGCCAACCTTATTTCAGGAGCTGGAGTTTGGAAAAGCGTGGGTTGAACTCTTCTTTCGACGTGCTTATGGCCACGACGCCAACGTTAAGCTCCTTGGGCCAGTCGTCGGGAAGATTCTTAGGTTCGAGAACATTCCAGTTGATTCCGTCTGTGCTGGCGGCTCCAAGCATCCTCTGTCCTCGCCGTTCGAGTCGAAGAAATACTGGCTTATCCAGCGGAATCGGGAGGTCAGTTTCCAGGCCGAATCTCTCCAGGTTTCCGGCCGCGCGTATTTCAAAGTTGGCGTAGGGCCAGGGTTTCCCATCGCCGCGCTGCAAGACAGCGCGTGCCAAAGTCACCACATTCCTCTCATTGAAGACGGCCACGAGCCCAGCGCCGTTGTATGCGGTGCGCCCACTTAGCATGGATTCGCTGCCAGGCGAAAAACGCCCATCCACCAGCACCTGGATGGTGAAGTCGCCTTTCACCGCCTGCAGCGCGCGAGGCGCATTAGTAACGTTGATCTCCGCCGCCAGATCGTGAGGGGGACCGCCGGGGACATGAATGAGCAGCGCCCCTTCGCTGGTGAAGAACTGGCAATCTCCGTCGGGGTTACTTGTTGCGCCCCAGCCCGCCAATTCGGATTTGCGATCGCGGTCCTGCACTGCGACATCCATCTGTACGGTCAAAGCGAATAAGAAGGCGGCCGCGATGATTCGCGTGAGGAAATTGGGTTTCATCTAGAAAGCACCGTTGCTCGGAAGGCTACTTGGCCAGGGCACGCTCAGCAAGATCTTTTGCAGCGGGGGTGTCGAGTACGACACACCGCGCTCGGGCAAGGCACGTCGGTCGTGGAACTCACGCTCAATTCGGTCCAATCCTTCTTTGCCTATTGAAGCGAAAAGCTTCGTTCGACTATTGTCATCGCCAGTCTCGGTTTGGAGTAATTGCTACATATGAAGAAAAGGTTGCGTTTGTGGTGGGCTCCGATCGTCATGCCGCTTCTCCTGGCGGCTCCGGTGAGCGCAAAAATCGATGGATTGGCTGGAAAATGGTCGGGCCACTGGACACCAAACGGCGGCAGCCGCGAGACGGTTGCGATTGAGTTTCGCGACGGCAGCGGCGAGAAGGGCCGGTTTACCGCGCCCGAAGAGGCGGATTTCACGGACGCGAAACTGGACCCGGATTCAGGCATGGTCACATTGGAGGCAGCGAATTCCAAGTCCGGCAAGAAATACCGCATCGAAGGCATGATCGAAGGAGCCGAATTGAATGGCTTGATGACGGTTGGAGACGCCACAGGCGAAGTTTACCTTTCGAATTCGCTTCTCAAGCGGATCGATCATGCGGAGTTCCCAACGTACCTCCGCGAATCCGAATACGGTTTCGTATTCTTCCTGACCTTGCACATTCTCAGTATGTCCTGCCTTGTCGGCGCAAACTCCATCGTCTCGATGCGTCTGTTGGGTGTGGCATCCAGCATTCCCTTGCAGCCGCTCCGGCGCTTGTTTCCCGTGATGTGGGCCGGGTTCATCGGCGCTGACCTGTCGGGAGTCTGCATCGGTCTCGCCCATGCGAGCACGCGTTTGTGGAACCCGATCTTTGCCGTGAAGCTCGCAATCATTTTTATCGCCGCGCCCGTTATGTGGAAGATGCAGAAGACGATCTTCGACGATCCCAGGTTTTCCGAAGGCGGTCTGCCTCCAAACGCCAGGAAGCTTGCTGCCGCGCAGTTAATCTTATGGTTGTCTGTGCTGGTAGCGGGACGACTGATTGCGTATTCGTTTACGATTTTCGGCGAGGGCTACTGACGGTCCGGCGTATCCCGACGATCCACGTTCCTGTCGACGGCAAAAATGAGAACCGCCAAAATCGCGCAGGTGACAAAGGAAACAACGGTAACCATCAAAATGATCATGAAGTTCGTCATGTGCCGGACCGCCCTTAGCTCGAAATGAAGATCAGCCGGCCATAAATGATCGCGGCCAGCAATAAGACGAAAGCGGAGATTCCCGCGATCTTGGTCAGCGCCGATGCGTTGCGGTCGCTTCCGGTTTGCCACGGATCGTCAAACACCGTGAAATAAAGCACGGGAAAGGCGGCAAGAAGAATGCAGCCGATTTTTAGCTGAAAGACGGCCCTGTGGACGTAGCCTTCCGGGCTCTGCAGGTAAAAGAGCATGCCGGTGAAGACATTGACTACAAATCCGAAAATCGCAACTGGCAGCAGCCGGTGGATTCCGGAAAGCGGAATACTTTTCATCACCCCCAAAACTCGGAGCACCAGCAAAAGCGATACGGCAAACAGCAGAACCATTCCGATGTAGTGCAGTGTCGCAACCGCGGGTATGACCCATGCCCTGGCCAGGAATGCTTCAACCGCGGATTTCCATCCCGCCGATTCAGTGATGGCGCTGTCCGCCGCCTCTCGAATCTCGATATGACGGATTTTGCCCCCGATGCTTGCGGTATACAGGATGAGCGACGAGGCCGCGGCGGACGTCAGCAGGGTTCCCACCGTTGTTACGAAGCCCGCGCGGGAAAATCGCCGGATTTCCCACAGACCAAACCATGCAAACGCCCCCGCGAAGGTCATCGCGACGAGCGTCAACATCGCCCAGTTCTGATGCACTTCAACCACTCCCAGTAACGCGCTGGGCTCTTTGGCGATCACCTGCCGCGCCGCATTGCCGGATAGATAAGTCGGCAGTGTCGCCAACGCAACGAGCGCGAGGACTCCAAAGCTGAATTTCTTCAGCGAATCGTTCTTGGCATACATCGCCCAGGCCAGGGTGACGAGACCGAGGACGCTGCCGAGCGACGGAACGTGGTTAAGAACGATATGGACGTGCGCCAAATTCATGCATCGGGCTCCTTACGGCAACAGTCTTCATCAAATCCGCCGATGAATCTACCATCGATTGCAGGGGCCAGCTCAATCGAACTCTAGCCCTTAGCCATCACCATCCCGAAACCCTGAACCCTGGCAGGCACACCCAGCAACTTCACTCCATGCCACAAACCGTGCGGCGTCGAGGAGATCACGGGAACCTTAATGGAATCCTCGACGGGAACGATTACATCGATCGTCTTCAGAGCCCCGCACGAGATCACCAGCGCATCTGCCTTCTTCGAATCCGCGTAAGTGTCCCTGCCAAGTTTGAAGAGAATGTCGCGTGTAGCGGCGCCTTCCGGAATCTGCGTGAAACCCAATCCTTTGGCGGCCGTGACTTCAAATCCGTACTCTTGAAGAAAGACTTTCAGCCGTTCCGTGACCTCGTCTGTATAGGCCGTCGCGATGGCGACTCGCTTCGCATTGGCTGTGCGCAAGCCATCCAGCAGGCCGTTGCTCTGGGTTGTCGCCTTGCGGCCCGTCGCCTGTTCGACCTGTCTGATCAGGTCATCATGAAACTTCGCACCCTTGTAAAACGTGATCGACGATCCAAAGACAGAAATCACGTTGGCGCCTTGTTTGGCGAGATCCAGAGCCCGAGGCAGAATTCTCGGGACCGCCTCCTCGTAGCCTTGTACGGTCATGCCGCCGGGCAGTCCCACACCGTTGCCTATAAAATCCACACCGTTGGGAAACAGCAATTTCGCGTCAGGCGGAATTGGATAATTCTCCGGAGGGAAAATCAGGCCAAGTGTGGGATTGGCAGCGGCGCGAGGGCCGCCTTTTGCGAGCAGCGGATACGCCGCTGCCGCGCTCACAGCACTCAGAAATTGACGACGTGTAGTAGGCATAGACCCTCCGGGAACTCCGGCAAATCATACGATCTTGCACGAGGAAACAGTAGACAGATCTTGTTCTCGCCAGAAAGCCGCTCATGATAAGAAGCATTCCACGAATTCACGCGACGAGTGAGGTGACACCATGAAAAAGCGCGCCGCCTGTTCCAGCGCCATTCTTCTTGCCATCATCAGTGTTGGAGTTGCGCACGCGCAGGCGCAGCGTGGCACTCCAGTTCCTCAGATGCGTGGCGACGGTCCTCCACCTGAGGCGAAGCCTTTCTCGATCACGAGAACCGATCCTGCTCTCGATGAGATCGTCTCACCCGGCTCAGAGTTGGTGGAGCTTGCTCGCGGCTTTGGTCTCACGGAAGGCGGGCTCTGGATCGCGGACGGAGCCAGCGGCTACTGGGTTTTCGCAGGCTTGCTGGACAACGTGCTGTATAAGGTCACCCCGCAGAAGCAGGTCTCGGTATTCATGGAGAAGGCTGGCTATACCGGCAACGACGTCGAGCACGTCGGCGCCCAGACTCGCTCCGGTCGCAGTCATGTGCTTCTGATCGGTCCGTCCTGCACGGGCATGGATCGTCAGGGCCGGGTGATCTGGTGCGCGGACAACGATCGACAGGTGATGCGGCTGGAAAAGGACGGCACACATACGGTGCTATCGAGCGGCATGGACGGCAAGCGGTTCAGTGGCCCGAACGACATCGCAATCGCCGCGGACGATGCGGTCTATGTAACGGACAACGATTTCGGCCTGCGCGACGGCGGGAGGAATCCCGACAAGCAGCTGCAGAACGGCATCTACAGGATCAAGGATGGCAAGACGACGCTCGTGCTTAGCGGCACGGATCTCGGGGGCACGCCGAACGGTATCGCACTGTCGCCGGACGGTAAGTGGATGTACCTTTCCACTGCAAATCGTCAAATGCGGCGATATGCCGTCAACCCCGATGGCACGTTCGGCCCGTTTACCGTCTTTACCGAGGGCGTCGGTATCGGCGACGGCGAGAAGACAGACACGGCAGGCAATCTGTTCTCTACCGGTGGAGCGGGACCCGGCATTATTCGAATCACGTCGCCTGCGGGCAAGCTGCTGGGTACCATCAACCTGCCAATCTACGGCGGGGAGCCCAAGAGACAGATCTGCGCAACGAACGTTGCATTCGGCGGTTCGGATGGCAGGACTCTATTCATGGCCGGATGCGATTCCGTCTACACGATCCAGTTGAAGACACCCGGGACCGTGCCGGCGAATAACGTGAAGCAGTAACGCTCGCGTTACTCATAAATCGAGCGGTCCTACGGCCGGCTGGCTGTAATTGAACGCAGATCGCTGGTGCGGAGCGTCAGCGTGCCGAATTCGGACATCTCGAATCGCTGCACGTCGGCCAGCATTTCCATCAATTGCTTCTCCAAGTTCGCGACATCAGGCGCGCAAGCCATCAAAGTCGTTGCCTTTGGTGACAGAGACAGGCTCTGGCCGGCTAGTGCGTAGGTTCCGCTAAAGCTGTTACAGAACGATCGTCCGGACAAGACAGCACTCGCGCCGAACTTAAGCGAGGCACGGGCGCCTTTGGGAACATCGACTCCGTTGAGCTTTACTATTATCCATTCGCCAGTCTTGAGACGTTCCTGAGGATCGGCAGCCTCCCCGGAAACACGGCTCATGGTCAGCGTGCCAATCGCTACCGAGGGTTTTGACTGATCGACAACGTGTATGTCCATCGTAGTCCACAGAAATTGCTCGTCGGCACCGATGATAGTCCCCCGAACGGCGTATTTTCGCTGTGGCTGCAACTTAGATCGATCAACAGTAAGGCGGAAAGCGATAGGAACTTGTCGACCCGTCAGATCGATGCGTTGTTCCGTAATGACCGTCGACGCAGCGTTAGCGACCGTAATGTCGCGCAGCGTGACGAGCGCCACGCTCTGCGCAGGCAGCGCAACCTTCTCGCGATAAGTGATTTGTCCAGTGACTTCAAACGGCGCTGTTGTCTGAGCGGGCTCGGCCATCGCAACCTTGCATGGAGCGGCAAGGCCGCAGATTGCCTGCAGGCAGAGCAGACTAAAACTGACTTTCAGCTTCCTGTAACGCAGCATGACTCTGCACCTCGCGAAAGCAGCAGTGATAGTGACGCTCGGAGTAGACTCCGGAGCCTGCAATGGAGCAATACGTTGAATTACCGATGGAGCCAACCGCTAAATGAGCGATTCAACGACCTTGTATAGTATGCACGAATGATCGGAAGCAGTAAGGGCGGAGTTTTCATCTCCTACCCTCGCAAAGACGGCGAGGAGTTCGCCGCGGCGCTGCGGGATCGACTGCGGAGCGAAGCTCCTGACATTGAAATCAAGCAAGACCGCCTTGTGCTTGAAGGAGGAGTAGGCTGGTGGAACCAGCTTGCAGCAGCCATCGACTCCGTCGACTTCCTGATCCTCGTCATGACACCGCACGCCATGATGTCGGAAGTCGTCCGCAAGGAATGGCGTTATGCTCGCCAGCAGGGCGTTTGCATTTATCCAGTCAAAGCAGCGCCTGACTCGGAGCTTCAGTTCGCTTCCGTCCCTCATTGGATGAGCCGCGCTCACTTCTTCGACCTCGACAAGGAGTGGCCGACGTTCCTCGGTCATCTTCGTGCAGGATGTCGCGCGCCGCGCGTCCCCTTTATGGCGCCCGACCTGCCTCCAAACTTCGTCCAACGTCCACGGGAGTTTGAAGCGCTCAAGACAAAACTCCTGAACCGTGAGACCGCAGCGCTTGCCGGCGGCGGAGGCTTCGGCAAAACCACATTGGCCGCGGCGCTATGTCATGATCCGGATGTTATCGAGAATTTCGACGATGGAGTGCTCTGGGTAACGCTTGGCCAGAAGCCGGACGTCCTCGCCGGAGCAATAACGCTTTATGCCGCGCTGACTAATGAGCGTCCTGCCTTCGCTACCATAGAAGACGCCGAAAACAAGATCGCCGAGATTCTTGAGGACCGGGTGTGTTTGCTCGTGATTGACGACATTTGGCGGCCATCAGACCTGAAGCCGTTCACCCGGGGCGGCAAGAATTGCGCTCGTTTCATCACAACTCGAAACGCCGGTATCGCCACCGAAGTGGCTACGAAGCAGATCACTGTCGACAAGATGTCCCCGGAAGAATCTGTCCGACTTCTCCAGTCCGGCGTTGGTGAGCTAGGTCCGGCGAAAGTCGCCGAGCTCGCACACATGCTGGGAGACTGGCCGCTCCGTCTGGAGCTGGGTCGGGCCCTGCTGCGTCGACGCATAGCCGCCGGCGATTCCGCTGACAGCGCCGCACGCTACCTCAAAACCGCCCTCGAAAGGAAAGGGGCCGCCGCACTTCCGGTTGATGCAATCATCGAGGCCAGCCTCGATACGTTGTCTGCCGTCAACCAGACGAGGCTCGAAGAATTCTCCATCTTTCCAGAAGACGCATCCATTCCGTTCGCTGTGGCAGGAGCGTTGTGGGGCCTCGACGAGTTCGATACACAGGAATCGGCGCTCGAAATCGCAAAGACATCTCTTTTGCGACTCGACCTCCAGGCCGGCAATCTGACCATTCATAACGATCTCCAGTCATGGCTGAGAAAGCGAATCGCCGACCCCATCGCCCTGCACAGACGATTGGTTGACGCCTGGTCCGATTGGATCCACTTGCCAAACGATTACGCCTGGCGGCGCCTTACCTGGCACCTCTCGCAAGCAAACCGGCCGCAAGACCTGGGGCGCGTGTTACATGATCCCAAATGGATCGACGCGAAGCTCGCAGCAACGGACATTAATACCCTCATCGCTGACTTCGCATTTGCGAAATCCTCCCCGGAAATGGAGCGTCTGCAACGAGCACTTCGATTGTCGGCTCACGTGCTCGCGCGCGACAAAACCCAGCTGCGAAGCCAGTTGGCTGGAAGGATCGGATTAAGCGACCCATTGGCAAATGGCATTCCGATCACAAGTGTCTCTCTGACACCTCAAACGCCGACTCTGACCGCTCCAGGCAGTCCGCTACTGGGCACTCTCACCGGCCATACATGGGCGGTCCGTGCAGTGGCTGTGACACCCGATGATGCACGCGCAGTGTCCATTTCAGAGGATTGGACGTTGAAGGTGTGGGGTCTGACTGAGGGAACTGAGATCCGCTCCGTGCGCAAGAATCAAGGCGGTCTTACGGCCGTAGCGCTGTCCGCCAATGGGCAGCAGGCCGTGGCGGCGTGCAAGGATGGAAGTCTGAGAGTCATCGACCTGGTGTCCGGAACTGAACTGTTCTCCCTGCATGGCCACGACGCGGTAATCAATGCCATGGCCGCCGCCTCATCCGCGAACCGAGTCGTGTCTGCAGACAATGACGGAATTCTAAAGGTCTGGGATCTGAATGATCGTGCGGAGTTGCATACGCTCACCGGTCATAAAGACACCCTGGCAGCAGTGGCCATCACGCCCGATGGAAGAAGAGCCGTGTCGGGCTGTGTGGATGGAACTCTGAAGTTGTGGGATCTCGATTCCGGCCGCGAACTCCGAACCTTGACCGGCCATCGCGATGTTGTGGGGGCCGTCGTAATAACGCATGGCGGCCGCCGCGCAATTTCAGCAAGCTGGGATTGCACGTTCAAGATATGGGACCTTGAAGCGGCGCGCGAGCTCCTTACGTTCGAAGGCCATGCAAGCGCACCCAACTGTTTGGCGGTAACGGCCGACGAAAAGCGCGCAGTCTACGGCTGTCAGGATCACACGATCAGAATATGGGACCTGGACAGCACGCGAGAACTCGGCTCACTCGTCGGCCACACGGGGTCTGTGACCAGCTTGGTCATTACCGGAGATCAGAAGTACGTCGTGTCCGCTTCGGAGGATAACACTCTGAAGGTTTGGGACCTGAGTTCCCCTGCCGAGGTCACGAAGCAAGCCGACGCCGGGAGTTACATTCAAGGTGTTGCTGTCACGGCGGATGGGAAACAGGCTGTATCTGCGGTCTGGGAAAACGCGACGGTATGGGACGTTGCAACTCAAAGACAGGTGCACATGTTTCCGGGCCCAGTGGATGGAATTTCTGCCCTTGCGATTTTTCCCGACGGTAAGACAGCCGTGTTCGCATCATGGGACAAATTTGCGGTGTGGGATCTCGAAAGGGGAAATGAACTTCGCGCATGGGAAGACGCTCGGCATTGGAATAAAACGGTCGCAGTCACACCAGATGCAAAACGATTGGTGTCCACGCGTAAAGACATCGTGGTCGTTTGGGACCTGCAGACTGGAAAGGAACTGTGGAAACTTAGCGGTCACACTGAAGACGTCAACGACCTGGCGCTCACACCCGACGGGCGCACCGCCGTCTCTGCCTCGAGCGACGGGACGCTCAAGCTCTGGAATCTCGATACGGGAACCGAGCGACGCACATTGACTGCCCAAAGATCGAGCGTTAAAACGGTGGCGCTGACGGCCGACGGGACTCAGGCCATATCGGTGTCATGGGATGAGACCCTCAGGGTCTGGGACCTCCAAAACGGAAAACTGCTCCTCGAACTCAAGGGCATTCCGGAATTCGCCAAGGACGTTGCGGTCACCCGTGATGGAACCCTCGCCGCAATCGCGAGTGGGTCAGGAGTAAGTCTCGTGGATCTGGAAACCTTCCTGATCGAGGCCGTCTTCACCTGCGATGGAGCGGCTCAGTGTTGCGTATTCGCCACAGACAGTTTGCTGGTGGTGGGTGATGCAGCCGGCAAAGTCCACTTCCTCGTGATCGAACGTCCCGAAGACATCGGCTGAAATCTGCGCCTTCGTTGCGCACTCGTCTCGCCTGCCCCACCAACCGTTTTGCTGCCCGAATCTACCGGTAAGGTTGGAGATTCCTTCGAAAACTCCAAGCAGCCAGCAGGCCGGTCCCGAGCAAAATGAACGGCGCCGGTTCAGGAACTGCGGAGACAGCGGCAAACAGGCCGTTTTCCTCTCCGTTGAGCCCGGTCGCGAAGTAAAGGACGTTCGGGTTGCCACCGCTTCCGCCGTTTCCGAAACTGAGACCCCAAATGCCCTGATAACTGGGGTTGCTGATAACCTGGCCGAGGAAGGCGCCGGTATTCGCATCGAAGGCGTTGATCTCCGGAACTGCGAAACTGAAATTTCCAACGAGTAACGCCCCGCCCAATGCATCGAAACCCAGCGGCGCAATAGCGAGCCCCCAGGGTGAAGCCAACCTGCTGCCGTTGATGAGTGTTTGGAGCAAAGCGCCATTCGTGTCGAATACCGCTACCGCCCCTTGCCCTGCAGTTGCTGCAATTTCGGCAGCACGTCCCGGCAGCGCATACGTCACATAAATCTTTCCACCGATATTCTGGACGTTGAACACAACAAGTCCCGGAAAAGGATTGTTGAAAGCCGTTGGACCGAGATTAACAGGAGAAAATGAACCATTGAACACATCGATGTGATTCTGAGCGGTATCTGCGGCATAGAGTAGCGGAGTACCGGCAACGTTGCTGATCGCAAGACCCGTATACACGGCCCCAGCCGTTGTGGCCTTGATTTGAGCCGCCGTCCCCGCGCTGCCGTTCCACGCAGAAATTGTCCCGTTCAAGTTGGCAAAGATAAACGCGGCGGGCGTTGTGTTGACGATGAAGCCGGTCGTGTTGTTGTTCACTTGCCCGGTGGGTCCTTGTGGACCCACGCCTGTGGTCGGAATCGAAACTTCCAGAGCATTCTGTGTCACCGTTATTCCGTTGACAGCGTTGACAGTGAAAAGATCCGATGTGTTCGTTCCCTGATTCGAAACCCAAAACGGGCTTGTCGCGCTGGCTGAAATACCCCAGGGATTTTTTAGCGCAGGGTCAGTGATCTGTGCCAGCCCAGGAATGTCAGAAACGAGATTCGTTACCGCGAAGCCTTCGGCCGAAGCCGAGACGGCCGTGAAGAGTAGTAAGCTCCAACCAACGAGAGCAACAGGCAGGATCTTGAGCAAGCATTTCATCGTAGACCTCCTTCGCAGGACTAAACGCCGGTTACGTTGCGTAACCGGATTGGGCACGGAACCGCTTTGCCGATGTCCAGATGTTAGGTCGAGTGGGTCAGGTTCTGAAGTATGCAATCTGCAAATTTATTGTTAATGATTCTTAATGCTACCGGGGACACTTCCCACGGCGAAAGAAGGGCGAAAGAACGTGACCCGACGGTAGATGTTCGATTACGCTGCGTCGCAGGCATCACATCCCGCGAATATCTTCAGCGGTGCGAGAGGCACGGAGAAATAATCCGATGAAGCATGCACGGTTTCTTGCAGTCCTGGCGCTGGCAGTAGCCGTCGCCGCTCCGAGCGGCGCGCAGCAGATGCCGAAGGCGCCGCAGTTTGAATTCGATCCGACGTGGCCGACGATTCCGAACAACTGGGTACTCGGCGAGGTGACGTCAATCTCGGTCGATCGGCACGACAACATCTGGGTTCTACACGTGCCGCAGTCGATTCCTGAGGCCCAGCGCGCGAACGCGGCGCCGCCGGTACTGGAGTTCGACGCCGCCGGAAAACTCCTGGCCAGCTGGGGCGGACCTGGCAACGGGTCCGAGTGGCTGGGACGCGAGCATGGCATTTTCGTCGATGCGAACGATTTCGTGTGGCTCGGCGGACGCGCGGGCTGGCCGAGGCCGACCACTCCCGGTGTCAGCGACGACGTGATTCTGAAGTTCACGATGTCCGGCAAGCTTGTGATGAAGATCGGCAACAGCGGACAGAGCAAAGGTAACCTCGACACGGAAAATGTGCATCAGGCGACCGATGTATTTGTCGACACCGCGGCAAAGGAGGTTTACGCCGCCGATGGCTACGGCAACAAGCGTGTCATCGTGTTCGACTCGGAAACCGGAAAGTTCAAGCGCATGTGGGGCGCGTTTAGCAACCCGCCACCGCCAACTCTCGCGGCGAACCCTGCGGGGCCCCAGCCGCAAACGACGCCTGACGGACCGCCGGAGTTTGGATTGCCGCACGCCATCAAGGTATCGAGTGACGGCGTCGTCTACGTCGCGGATCGAATCAATAACCGGATCCAGTTGTTCACAACGGCAGGAAAGTTCATCAAGCAGGTCCGCGTGACAAACGAAGGCAACACGGTTGTCCCCGTGCCGGCCGGCTTCGCGTTTTCACCAGATTCGAAGCAGCAATTCCTGTACGTCGTCGACTCGGGCCCGATGCGCGTCGTCATCTTCGATCGCGCAACGATGACGCAGATTGGCGCGTTCGGTAACCGCAGTGCGAAGCCGGGCGATTTCGATATCGTCCATCACATGGCTGCGGACTCGAAGGGCAATCTCTACACAGCCGAGATCGTAACCAATCGTCGCGCTCAACGATTCGTGCTGAAGACGAATTGAGCAGGGCTGAGGACCAGTTATCGTTTTGGAATGCTGTACTGAATTCCGATGCCGGTGCGCGCACGTGTATTCGTGGGAACGCCCATCTCGACTACCTCGCCGATCCGAATTTCAACCTGGTCGTCGCCCTTGATCGCGATGACGTAGGCATCGAAGTCCCGCAACGGCGTTCCGGATCGGTTGATGCCGGATGATTTGATCATGGCGCCGGCTTCCTGAACCTGGCCGCGATAGTACTCGTAGACCGTCCTAATAGCGTCGCTGGTAAGAAATTCTGCGGTCGGAGTAAACATCCATTTGATGCGGCCCCTGGGTGAAGGTGATGAGCCCGGATATACCGCAAGCCACGACGGCATGGCCGCGCCCTCAGAAACCACACCGCCCGGGCGGTTCAAGTTGTTTGAAACGATCCCGGACTTGTTGAGTTGGAACTCGTTGCCGGTGCGATCCTTGACGCGGAGTTGTCCGGAACTATCGTCATACCAAACGACATCGAACTGCTGCCGAGTTGGGTCGCGAGGCGCATAGGTTGCGCTGGCCTGGACATACGTCGCCTGCGGCTGAATCTGAATCGTCACCGTTTCGGCAGCGCTGGAGCCGGTGATCTGCAGGCCGGGGCTGCCTCGGTAGGGCAGACTCGAAACGCGAAGTCCATGCGTCCCGAGTAACTGTTCGTAAAGCGTGGTCACGGACTCGACGGTTCCGGCAATCGCAAACGTGCCCCCGATGACTCCACTGACAGGGTCCCAGTGCAGGTTGGAAGGCTTGAACTCCGTGCTGGGGTACAGCCACCTCGGCAGCTTTCCGGCGAGCGCCGCTTCAGTAACCGGCCGAAGTGCCCGCTGAACGGCAGTGGAGTCCAGATCGACTGTGTAGTTGCGTCCATCAGCCGGACTTTCAATGCGGACATAGTTCTCTGCACGAGGGGAAATCAGAAGAAGACACCAAAGCAGCGGATATCGCATGACTCGTTCAGCTTATGGTGGTGACAGGAGTGTAGCAATCACCCAACTTGTGCGATTTGTGAACACTTTCTCTGTCCGTGCGAAGACACTTTCAATGATGCCTTGGCCGGGAAGATAAATTGCTGCAATAGAACCGTCTGTACTTCACCATCCCTTGTTACTGCCGCACCGCTCACCCGAAAGAAATAGTTCGTCACGAATCCAATTCCCGCCATGGTAGACTCCGGCGTTCGCCCCGCTGCCTTGGGGAGCCTGCACTGTTCTGAACCGTTCTGAATCTTGATCTAAATCAACACCATCAATGGGGAGATAAGCATGAAGCTACGAATTCTGTTTTCTGTCGCTGTGGCCTTCCTGTTCTGTAGCGAAGTACTGCAAGCGGCTGAAGTTATTGCGACCGGTTTGAACAACCCTCGAGGAATTGCCGTCGGTCCCGAGGGCAGTCTTTACGTTGCTGAAGCAGGAAAAGGAGGGAGCGGACCCTGCCTCGCGGGAGAAAGAGGAACCGTTTGTGCCGGCACGACCGGATCCATCACGCGAATCGATTTGCGCAAAGGCACCCTCGAACGCATTGTGTCGGGTTTACCTTCTCTCGCCGCTCCAGATGGAACTGAGGCCATCGGAGCGCACGACGTTAGCTTCCAGGGACGTGGAAACGGATACTTCACCATCGGTCTCGGCCAAGATCCAGCAGTTCGAGCGATTTTTGGATCGATCGGTGTCAACCTTGCACACACGGCCAGATTCCAGCCGAATGGAAAGTGGAGCCCGGAAACCGATCTCGGCATTTACGAACAGCAAAACAACCCAGCGGGAGGCCCAATTGACACTGATCCGTTCGGAATCCTCGCACTCCCAGGCAAAGTCATTGTTGCCGATGCCGGCGGAAATGATCTGATTGAAATCGCCGCGAATGGAACGATCCGGACGCTCGCTACGTTTGCGAACCGTTTGGTTCCGGCGCCGCCATTTCTGGGTCTGCCGGCGGGCGCGATGATCCCGATGGAGCCGGTACCGACCACAGTCATCCAGGGCAACGACGGCAATTATTATGTAGGCCAGCTCACCGGATTCCCATTCCCTCCAGGCGCCGCGAGTATTTATCGTGTGCCCGCTGACGGCGGAGCGCCGGTCGCGGTGCTGACCGGATTCACTAACATCATTGACATTGCTGCGGGTCCGGATGGATCGCTCTATGTTCTCGAGATCAGCAAGAATGGACTGCTCAGCGGCAATGGTGTCGGCGCTTTGATTCGAGTTGCTCCCAATGGAACACGCACCGAACTCGTGCCGGGGGAATTGTTCTTTCCCGGTGGACTCGTCTTTGGTCCCGACGGAGCGCTGTACGTAACAACCGGCGCCATCTTGCCCGGTGGCGGTAGCGTCGTTCGAATCGTGCCGTAGGGGAATTAGGGGACGGACTACTCAACCCCAAAACTCCCGGAGAATTGCTCGGGCTTCGGAAGCTCCCTGGGAGTTTGGGGGTTGAGTAGTCCGTCCCCTAATTCCCTTCCGCAGAATCTCTCAAAAATCTAGGGCAATTCTCACGTTCAAGGTCTAATCTAGAGGGTATGTATCGGACTTCCTCGAGTCTGAGAGGAAACGAATGAGAAGGATTGCAGTAGCTGGGTTCGCCATTATTTACGCATTCCTGGTCTTCTCTGCAACCGCAGAACGGGCAACTGAAGCGGTTGTCGATGCGTTCGGCCACTCCAGTCCGGCTCACCATGATGCGAGTTCCGGCAAGCTCAAGCGAACAGACACTCGTCTCACGCAGACAAAGATCAACGAGCCGGGTTTTGTCGTCGAACTGTCGCGCGATGCGGTCGCGGCGCCGATTCTTTCCGAGCGCCACACGCCAGTCTCAACCTTCGAATTTCGCTCCAACTGGAAAGGTCCACTCTTTTCACCTCGCGCTCCCCCTTCTCTGATCTGAACATTCCGGTTTCCAACAACTCTGAATTTTTCTAAACGCGGTGACGATTTCGAGCTTCGAGCGTTCGCTCGTTTAGCGGAATCGACCCCATCAGGAACGGAAATCAAGATGACCATGAGCAGAGACAGGCTTTCAATTCTTTTGGCGGCGTTGGCGGTCGCAGCAGGCATCGCTGCCGGATGTACCAAAAAGCAAGCGGCTCCTCCGCCATTCGCGGGAGTTCCGGTTGTTGTCGCCAAGGTGACGCAACGCTCCATGCCCGTCGAAATCACGGCGGTGGGAAACGTGGAGGCAATTTCGACGGTATCGATTCGCCCGCAGGTTTCGGGCCAACTCCTTGATGTTCATTTCAAGGAAGGAGACTTTGTCCACAAAGGACAACTCCTCCTGACACTTGATTCGCGGCCGTTTCAGGCGCAAGTGAATCAGGCGAACGGCGCCATCGTTCGCGATCAGGCGCAGATCGCACAAGCGGAAGCCAACCTTGCTCGCGACAGCGCGCAGGAGAAATATGCCCAGGCTGAGGCGCAACGAAATTCCGCGCTGATGGAGAAAGGTCTCATTCCGCGCGAGACCCTGGAGCAAACCGCCGCGCAGGCGGAAGCGGCCAAACAATCGCTCCAGGTGGACCGCGCGTCTATCGATAGCGCTAAGGCAAGTCTCGTTCTCGATCAGGACGCGCTCAATGCGGCAAACATCCAGCTGGGGTACTGCAGCATTTATTCGCCCATTGATGGCCGCACGGGCGCGGTCCTTCAAAAGCCGGGAAATCTGCTAAAGGCGGCAGATGCTCCGGTCGTGGTAATCAATCAAGTCGATCCGATCTACGTGAACTTCACGGTTCCGCAGCAGTACTGGCCGGACATTCGGAATCGAGCATCAGCGCGAAACCTTCGGGTGGAGGTAACGGTACCGCAGGAAGCTGCGCAACCTCAGGAAGGCGACGTGACCTTCGTGGATAGCGCGGTCGATCCGGCTACCGGCACGATCCATATGAGAGCCACCTTCCCGAATTCTCAGAATCGTCTATGGCCGGGCCTTTTCGTCAACGCCGTGTTGCGCCTCTCTGAACAGCCGCATGCCACCGTGGTTCCCACGCAGGCGATCACTCAAGGGCAGAACGGAACTTTTGTTTATGTCGTGAAGGCCGACAACACCGTGGAACAACGGTCCGTCGTGTCGAGCCGCGACGCAGACGGCTTCGCCGTCATCGACAAGGGACTCAATCCTGATGAGACCGTCGTCACTGACGGACAGGCGCGGCTGGCTCAGGGCATGAAAATCCAGCTCAAGGGCGATCCAGAGAACGCGGAGGTCCTTCCATGAGCGTTCCTGAAGTTTTCATCAAACGACCCGTCGCGACGACGCTCGTTATGCTCGGTATTTTGCTGTTCGGCATTGTCGCGTACCGCAGTTTACCCGTGAGCGACCTTCCGAACGTGGACTATCCCACGATCAATGTCAGAGCGAGCTTGCCCGGCGCCAACTCCGACACGATGGCCGCTGCTGTCGCGCTGCCATTGGAGAAGCAGTTCTCCACTATTGCCGGCCTGGATTCGATGAGTTCGCAGAACGTCTCTGGAAACACGACGATCACGCTGCAGTTCGATCTGAACAGGAACATCGACGGAGCGGCGCAGGACGTTCAAACCGCCATCACGCAGGCAAGCCGTCAATTGCCCGCTAACATGCCCACGCCGCCGGCGATGAGCAAGGTGAACCCCGCCGATCAGCCGGTGCTTAACCTCGCGTTGTCATCGGACACGCTGCCACTGTCGCAAGTGGATGAATACGCGGAGACACTGATCGCTCAAAGCATTTCCACCATCAATGGTGTCGCACAGGTGCAGGTATACGGCGCGGCCAAGTTCGCGGTCCACGTTCAGCTGGATCCGCACGAAATGGCCACGCGTCAGATTGGAATCGATGATGTCAACAAGGCGCTTAATGACGGAAACGTAAACCTGCCGTCCGGAGTTCTGTATGGTCCTCAGCGCGCGGTGACCCTGCAGGCAACAGGGCAACTTTTCAAAGCCGTCGACTATTCGCGATTGATCGTCAGCTATCACAATGGATCTCCCGTAAGACTGTCGGATCTGGGTCGCGTTGTCGATGGCATAGAAAATCCCTACAACGCCTCGTGGTACTACAACCAGGATCAGGCCGGAGGAGCGCGAGCGATCCAGTTGGCTATTTCGAAGCAGCCGGGGACAAACGCAGTCGAGGTCGTGGACAGCATCAAGGAGATGCTTCCCAACCTCCAGGCTCAGCTTCCGCCATCCGTTCAGATGAGGACCCTCTTTGACAGGTCTCTGACAATCCGCAATTCCGTCGAAGACGTCAAGTTCACGCTTGCGCTGGCACTGATCCTTGTGGTTCTTGTGATCTTTCTCTTTCTGCGTAATCTGTCGGCCACGGTCATTCCCAGCCTCGCTCTTCCTTTCTCTGTAGTCGGAACGTTTTCTGTGATGTATCTCTGCGGGTTTTCCATCGACAACCTCTCTTTGATGGCATTGACTCTGGCCGTCGGCTTTGTCGTCGATGATGCGATCGTCATGCTCGAAAATATCGTCCGCCACATGGAACAGGGAAAGACCGCTCTGCAGGCCGCATTCGACGGCGCCAACGAGATTGGCTTCACGATTGTGTCCATGACGATCTCTCTTGCGGCCGTCTTCATTCCGGTTCTGTTCCTCGGTGGCGTGCTCGGGCGTTTACTCAACGAATTCGCCGTGACGATCATGTCGGCGATCCTCGTGTCGGGTTTTGTTTCGCTGACGCTTTCGCCGATGCTGTGCAGCCGGTTTTTGAAGCACGACCGCCACAAAGTTCACGGTCGGCTATTCAATTTTTTTGAACGAATCCAGGACTCGCTCACTCATTTTTATGACCGCTGCCTGAGGGTTGTCCTGCGCCACAAACCCGCAACGATGCTGGTTTCGTTGTTGCTCGTGGTTGGGACCGTCTACCTGTACGAGGCCATTCCGAAAGGTTTCCTGCCAAGCGAGGATATCGAGCAGTTCAACGGAACTACCGAGGCTATTGAAGGCATCTCCTTCGACGCGATGGTGGAACACCAGAAGCAGGTGGCCGAGGTCATCGCCGCCGATCCCGCAGTGGCTTACGTGATGTCGAGTGTCGGTGGGGGCAACCGCAGTCTGAACCAGGGCAATCTGAATGTGCGATTGAAGCCGCGGTCTGAGCGTCCTCAGGTCGATCAGGTCATTCAACGATTACGTCCCAAGCTTGCGATGGTTCCCGGCATTTCGGTATTCATGAGAAACGACCCACCGATCAATATCGGCGGCATTCGCAGCAAAGCGCTGTTCCAGTTCACGCTGCAGGGGCCGGACACAGCTGAGCTTTATCGTGCAGCGGGAGACTTCGAGTCGAAGATGAAAGGGCTGGAGTCCATTCAGGACGTCAGCAGCGATCTTCAGATTCGCAATCCACAGATCGATGTCGTGATTGACCGCGATAGCGCATCAGCGCTTGGCATCACTCCAAGTCAGATTGAAACCGCCTTGTATTCCGCCTATGGGCTACGGCAGGTTTCCACAATTTACGCGCCGAACAACCAGTACCGCGTGATTCTTGAGCTTGAACCGGAGTATCAGCGCGATGCGAATGCGCTTGCACTACTCCACGTCCGATCAGCGGGAGGGCAGTTGGTTCCGCTCAGCGCGATTGCAAAACTTTCGAACAGCCTGGGTCCTCTCTCTGTAAACCACCTGGGACAACTGCCTGCGGTAACGCTGTCGTTCAATCTGCGGCAGGGGTATTCGATCGGCGAAGCAGTGGACCAGATCAATCAACTGGCGGGAAACTCGCTGCCGACAACGATTGTTACGAAATTCCAGGGAAACGCGCAGGCCTTTCAGTCTTCACTCACGGGTCTGGGTTTGCTTGTGCTGATGTCGATCCTCGTCATCTATATTGTGCTGGGCATCCTGTACGAAAGCTTCATCCATCCCATAACGATCCTGTCGGGCTTACCGTCAGCCGGCTTCGGCGCCTTCCTCTCGTTATATGCGTTCCACGTTGCCGCGTTAAGAGGCTGGGTCCCGCCGACACTCGACATGAACCTCGATCTCTACGGGTTTGTAGGCGTCATCATGCTGATCGGCATTGTGAAGAAGAATGCAATCATGATGATTGACTACGCGCTGGAGTTGCAGCGACACCAGAACAAAACGCCTTCCGAGGCGATCTATCAGGGTTGTCTTGTCCGATTCCGTCCCATCATGATGACAACGATGGCGGCATTAATGGGCACGCTTCCGATCGCCCTGGGTTTTGGCGCCGGGGCCGAGGCGCGTCGGGCGCTTGGTGTGTCCGTTGTCGGCGGGCTGTTCTTTTCGCAGATCGTCACGCTGTTTCTTACGCCAGTTGTCTACATTTACCTGGAAGATTTTAGAGGTTGGTGCGCGCGTATGCTCAGTCGCAAGAACCGCATCGAGCCGCTATCGGACCCAACGAGTCAGATCTGGGGACAGACTCCCATCGACCATCAGTAACGTGGAATGCTCGTGTCGATGACCTGCGACCAAACATCGATTCCGCCGCGCATGCTGCGCGCGTTTGTGAATCCCTGCTGACGCAGATACACGGCAGCATCGAGACTCCGCACGCCGTGGTGGCAGATCGTGATGATGGAAGTGTCCTTGGGCCAGGTCTCCAGAATTTCCTTTGCGAGGTCCTGATCCACGAGCGGGCAGCCTTCAATGCGGGCAATCGCATATTCCTGAGGTGTCCGCACGTCGATTAGCTTCACGTTAGCGTCCTTCATCAGTGCTGCGGTTTCCGTCGGGGAGATTTCGAGGTCGTGTTCCACGTGGAGATTATACGTTGCCGATCTCGCGATGTCGGATGTAAAGATCCCTCACCGTGTCGCGATCAACAGAATGCCGAGCGCCGCGAGAACAAACCCGGCGATAGACTGAAGATTGAAAGGCTCGCGCAAGAGAACGATACCCAGCATGGCGGCAAAGGCAATACCGCCCAGACGAATCACCGGCGTGCCCAGTGAGAGATTGACTCCGTGCGAAAAAAGGAAGAAAAGCAATCCTGCAAAGGCGCCAAATGCGAGCCCCGTCGCCACAGCCCACAACGCACCCGCGCGCGTCACGACAAGTGAGGTATGGGCACGCGTCCAGAGGGTCCAGAGCAGTGCGGGCACCACGGCTGATGTCGCATAAATCAATGTGCCAAGCGCGGGGCTGATGCGCCCCGATGCCTGCTTGGTCGCAAAATCTGCAAAACCCAGAGTTATCATGCTTGCTATAAAAAGAAACAGCGTCGCAGAAGACATTACGAAAGGCCTCCGAATCGCGTGATCACACTATTGACGTGCTGCATTCAGCGCCGGCGCTCGAACTCCGGCATCCATTGACTGAACGGAGAGGACCACGTCCGGTTGAGCGTCAGCTTTTCAAGTTTCCAAACGCCGTCACGGTTTATCGCGCGTCCTTCGTACATGCCGCCCGCAAGTCCGGAGGGACTTCCACCCACGTTCAGAAATCGGGCCCGAATCGTCGCAGACCTGGCGTCAGGCGCAACGCGGATTACGGGTTGAACCGATTGATGAATTACGAGAGCGTTTTCCGGCCGCTTGTTTGTCGGCGAGCGATCCGGAGGATTGCTGAAGAGTGTTTGAAGATAATCATCTCTTGAGTCATCCGCATAATACCCATAGGCGTTAACGAGGTTTTCCGCGGCGTCATAAGCGATGCTCAAATCGATTTGCTGCTGCAGCTCTGTTAGTCGAGTTGTGAATTCCTTCACGTTCTTCGGTGGGCTCGGCAGTGCCGAGAGACTCGAAGAGTTCCGCGTCGAATTCCCTCGCTCCGCGGTCGCCGCGATGCCCGCCGGGTATTGCACAGCCCTATGTGTTACGGGATTGGCGTAATGCAGGCGCGGGTAATACATCTTCGGATAAGTTCCGTAGACTTCCGTCGATGGTCGATCCGGCGGAAGTACGGTGCTCGGTCCTGGCGCCGGCTTTGCGTCCTTTGCCCAGCCGAGTTCGTAGTCTGTGATCACTCGTGGGTAATAGTGCACGGAGTGGATTTTCCACATTCCGTCTTGCTTGACGTATTCATTTTCGAAGATGCCCTCCTCCCAGGTGGCCCCTCTTCCTCTGACGCCGGAGACCGACAACTCGACCCCGCGAGCCTTGGCCGTTCCTCCGTCAGGGGCAATGGAAACCACGGTAGCCAGCTGCAGACGATCATTGACCTCTTCGGTCTCCAACTCTTCGCCATTCAACGCGCTCAGGGCTCGGCGGATTTTGTCCTTGCCGGCATAAACACCACGTAGCCCCAACTCCATCGTCCCATCGTTAGCGAACAGGCTGGCGACAGCTCCCCACATCTTCTGATCGAAGTAGTACCCGTAGCTGTGTTGAAGGTTCAGAACGTCTGTTTCATCCCGAAGCTGCTGCGCGCTTCGAGCAAGCTCGACCCACCGTTGTTGCAGTCCCTCAAGGCTCGCAGGGCTGCGCGAGCCGTTAGCTGAAGCAGGAAGATCGGTGGTCGCGGAAACCGGGTTTCCGGCCGATTGGGTAGTGAAATGATACGGAAGGTCCCACTTCGAAACTGTCAGTGCCAGCGGACTGTAGCGTCCGCTGTATTGCGAGTTGTAACTCAACTCACTGATCTTCCAGACGCCATTCTCGAATACATAACGATTTTCATAAACGACGCCGGCCCACGATGCCGAGCTTCCATAACTTCCGAGCATCGCAATCACGTGCCATCGGCCTTTTGCGGTTTTGCCATCGTCGGCTACGGTCACCACGGGCTGGATCATGATGTGCGGATAGATGCGGCCTTCCGCTAATCCCAACTGTCCGCGACCAAGTTCCTGAAGATAAAATTTCCTCAAACTTTCCGGGCCGCGGAAATCGCCCTGCGCATAGTGCGCGATACCGTCAGTGGCGAAGAGATCGCCGAGGTCCAGCCAAAGGCCCAACTCGGCGTAATGCGCGTAGCTGTATTGGAGTCGCTTGATATCGCGAATAGCTCGCGCTCTGTGGATGCGGTTTTCAAGCTGCGCCATTCGAGCGTCGGCTGCATCGAGCCCGTCGCCGGGCGCGAGCTGCGACATTGGCGGTATCACAAGAGACCCACCTGCAGCTGCCAAAACGGCGATCAGTGTTAACACGGCGGAAATGCTGAGTAGGCGCTGGATCATGAAGTTTCCCTGCAATTCTTATGAATCCCGAAAGGCTCTTGGTTGTGGATTATCATAGGCGCACCAGACAGGAGGATACAAGCCATGCGACTGCATCGAGCGGCGCTTGTCGCGCTGCTTCTTGCTCCAATGTTCGCCGTTGCGCAGGGAAATCTCGGCACCTATGAAGATCGGATCGCGGTGGAAGACGTGATGGCGCGTTATGTGTGGGCGGTCGATTCATTCGATGCCGACGGCTATGTGGCCGTTTTTACCGAAGACGCCATCATCGATTCGAACGGCAGCATCAGCAAGGGGCGCGAGGAAATCCGCAAGATCGTCACCAACCTCATCAAGCGTCGCGACGATAACAAGGCCAAGGGACTGCCGACCTCGAATCTGTACCACGTGATCAGCAACGTGCGCATCACATTCCCGAAGTCGACCGAGGCTGTGTATCAGTCCTACTGGCAGACCGTGCGTCGTGACGAGAACAACAAGATGACCGCAGCCGCGATGGGCCGCTCCGAAGACCATTTGGTCAAACGCAACGGAAAGTGGCTGATTCAGTCGCGGAAGCTGACCGTCTTCACCGATTGATCGTTATTGTGCGCCAGCGGCCGGCTGAGCCGTTGCAGCGCCTTCAGACAGAGGCGCAACAGTCCAGGCCACGAGCTGGGCACCGCCATTCTGAGGTCCTCGCGTCGCGACGACAATGTACTGCGTGCCCTGGTACAAGTAGGTCATCGGCAGTCCGGTCTGCGGGCCGGCCGGAAGCGGGGCCTGCCAGACGTTCTGACCGGTCTTCTTGTCATACGCATGAAAAAACGCCTGTCCCCCGGCGCCTTCACCAGCGAAAAGAAAACTCTTTGTCACCAGCAATCCCGCTCGTGACGGGCTCCCGGTCGGTGGAATGTTCGTCAAGCCGGCGGCCGCAAGGTTTGCTTTTATGTTGGGAGGAGTGTCGCCGTTAGCGATCTGCCAGGCGATCGTTCCCTTATTCATATCGTAGGCAGTAATACGTCCATAGGGCGGCTTCATCAAACGCAGCCCGTTCGGAAGCTGGGGCAGCGCGCCGCCCATTGTGTAATCCGCGTCGCAGCAGGCGTTGTTGACTCCGGGAGTCGGAGTCGGGCTGCTGTTGGGCGTCAACTGCACGATCCTGGGATCGGTTATTGAACCCACATACACGAAGCCGGTCTCGGCGTCCGCAGCGCCTGATTCCCAATTCGCGCCGCCTCCATAACCAGGAACCTGAACCAGGCCCTTGGGGGCGCTCGGCCCTGTTGAAGATGTCGGTGGCGTGAAGAGTGGTCCGATTTTGTAACCCTCGAGCAATTGAAGCGCGGTTTGTTTCAGAGCAGGCGTGAAGTTGATGATGTTGTCTGCGGTGACGCCCTGGAGATCGAAAGCCGGAGGCTTCGTCGGAAAAGGCTGGGTCGGTGATGTCCACTCTCCTTCGACGTCGGTTTGCGGCACAGGACGCTCTTCGATCGGCCATACCGGTTTTCCCGTTACACGATCGAAGACATACGCGAAAGCCTGCTTCGACAATTGAACCACCGCTTTGACCGGTTTCCCATCGACGTTGAGATCCACGAGAATGGGATGTGGCGGCATATCAAAGTCCCAGATGTCATGGTGGACAAGCTGGAAGTACCAGATCATTTTTCCCGTTCGAATGTCGAGGCAAACCAGACTTCCTGAATAGAGATTGTTCCCGTGGCGCGACCCGCCATAGGGATCGTTCGTCGCGGACTCGACGTTGAGATAGACATATCCCAACTGCGAGTCCACTGAGAATGGTCCCCAGACTCCGGCATTGCCCGAGTACTCGGCCGATCCGTTCAACCAGGTCTCGTTGCCGGGCTCGCCCTTTCGCGCGATGGTGTGGAAAACCCACTTTTTCTTTCCTGTACGAACGTCGAACGCCATGACATCGCCCTTCACGTTTGCTTTGTTGGACCGGCTCCCAGGCGTTAGAGCGGGGCCGACGACGATCGTGTCGTGCGAGATGACAACCGGCGAACTGTTGCCGATCTTTCCCATCGGGTCTCCCTTGTAGTCGAGATCCAACTCCTTGAAGAGATCCACAACACCCTGCTTACCGAAATTGGAAACAGGAACTCCATTCTTCGCGTTTAATGCGATCAATTGAAATCCGGGCGTCACGAAAAAGATACGTTCGTCGCCGCGTGTATCCGTCCAGTAGGTTACGCCGCGGTGGATTTTGCGCGGCGCCTGATCGAATCTCGCGCCTTCATTTGGCCGATAGATCCAGAGCGTTTCACCATTCCCCGCATTCGCAGCGACGACGATCCGCCGCTGATCCATCGTGAAATAAAGAACGCCGTTCACCATGATCGGCGTGGTCTCGCTCGCGGCTTGAGCGTTGGGAATAAGACTGTCGGACTTCCAAACCCACGCGACCCGCATATTCTTAATGTTGGTAGCGTTGATCTGGTCCAGCGGCGAGTAACGCGTGCTACCTTCATCGCCTCCGTAGGTGCGCCATTCTCCGTTCCGGGCACCTTGCTGTGCCGGCGTCGGAGTTACAAGGAAAAGGGAAATAAACAGAAGGCCATAACATACCGGACGCACTCGTCGCGCCATTTCAGTTCCTCCAATAAAGATTGCGGAACTGTCTATACCGGTTCTTAGAGACTGTCAAATGGAACGGGACGCGCTGTCACCGCGCATCTTGCAGGGGTTTTCCAAACCGGTCGGCATTTCGAATAGCATCCACGTTGACGGCTTTGATTTCTCCCGTAGATGGATCGCGTTGGAAGAATGGCGGCACGCGCGGATCGGTCTCTAAAACACGCAGCAAAACTTCCGTCGTTCCGGGAACCTTGAAACTGAAATGGTTCGTAATCTCCTGGAGAGTGGGGATCTTGCCAGTGTTGATTTGCGTCGATGCGATGAAGGCTGGTAGCTCAAATGTGGCGTCATACAGGCGTTTCACGGCTGCCTGCTCTTCTGGAGTGGTGAAAACTTCATTATAGAGTTCGGTAACCATGACGGGCTTGCCCGGCGCAAGGTTCGCCTTTAAATAAGTCACCACACGCTCTTCGGGATCGCCCGAAGCCGCCGGCTTGTCGGCCGATTTACAACCCAGCAGCAGCGCCAGCGAGAGAAGGGATACGAGTAATCTTGTCATTCGATCGAGTCTATCAGACGCGAGACGATACGCCTGCCTTCATAAGTTTGCCGCCCGCGCAGGAGATTCTGGTACATTGGGGTTCGGTCGGCAGTTCACCAAGGCGTCGCCGTCCCGAAAGGGAAGCTAAACCTGCCGCACTCTTTTCGACGAACACTTATCCCGTGCCGAGTCGGAAGCCGGCGACCGCGACAATCCCATTGGATCAAGGCGCGATTACAAGGATAAGCCATGACCAGACCCGTCTTTCCCTTCTACGCGAGCGACATTTCCGCTCTCGCTCGCTCTCTAAATAAACAACTCGAAGATTGCGAGCACAAGCCAGGACACGTTGAAGTGCTTAACATGCTTGCGCGCGCCGTGGGATCTCGTAACTTTCAGCACTTTCGCGCGCAGGTCGTTGCCGAAAAGCGACTGCTGAGCCCGCGCGAAACCGCGCCCCCGCCGGACTACGTTCAATTGCAACGCCTGGCGCGCTACTTCGATGCCAACGGGCGCCTGACTCGATGGCCCGGAAAGTACAGCCATCAGGAACCGTGCTTGTGGGTGCTCTGGTCGAAGATTCCTGCCCGGCAGACTCTCTCCGAGAACGAAGTCAATGAAGTGCTTCGCGAAAACCATCGGTTCGAAGATCCTGCGCTGCTCCGCCGCGAAATGAAGGAGCGCGGGATGATAACGCGAACGCTGGATGGTCGGGAATATCGCCGAGTAGAGCGGAAGCCTCCGGTAGAAGCAGTCGCGTTGATCCGACTGCAAACGCGCAGCCTGGAGGGCTACAAGAAGCTCTAGCCCGCTAGCCGGGTGTGGAGCGAAAGCGACACGCCCGGTTGCCATCAATCCCAAATAACGCACCTCGAACTCGAAGAGGTGCAACGATGATGCCGACGCGTCGCTGCGATTTTGCTTGCCTAACACGACTCATCAGTACTAGCTTACTAGTACTAATTAAACTGAATATTGGAACAAACCGTGAAACCATCCAAAGCCGTGCTGACGAATCAGGAACTCGAGATCATGAAGATTATCTGGAAACGCGGGAGTTCGACGGTTCGCGAAGTCTACGAGGATCTTCTCACACGCCGAAAGATAGCCTACACCACAGTGATGACGATGATGGGAACACTCGAGCAAAAAGGACATTTGCGAAAATCCGAACGAGGGCGCGCATATGTCTATGTACCGGTGGAGCCCGAAACCAAAGTGATCAGCAACATGGTTCAGGAGTTTGTAAAGCGAGTATTCAATGGATCCCCAAAGCCATTGCTCATCCATCTTGTCGACCATCTGAGTCGTGATCACGAACAGCTCGACGAAATCCGCGCGTTACTCAAGGAAAAGAAGCTGCTCAAAGAGAAGCGGAGGGAGAAATGATTTTCGAGCTGGCGCACAATAATCTGATTTCCTGGTTTGCTCAAGTGTTTGCGATGGCGTCGCTCGGAGCGCTTCTGCCGCTGATCTTTCGTATCCGGCATCCGAGAACTCAACTTGCTTACACCCAGCTGGTACTCGCGATGTGTCTCATCCTGCCCGTGATCCAGCCCTGGAGTCACCCTTTGGTTTCTTCAGGCGGCGCTTCTGCCGAAGTGAGCCTGTGGCGTGGCGCGACCTGGAAGTGGATTGCATCAGCCATTCTAGCCGCTGGTTTTGCCGTTCGATTGAGCTGGCTCGTGGCAGGGATGCTGCAGGTGCGTCGCTATCGAGTGGCGTCGGCGCCCCTCCACGCTCTTCCGCAGTCTCTCAGACGGGCCTGTGTTCTCGTTCGTGCGTCCGCGACGTTTTGCATTTCAAAGGAATTGAAGATTCCGGCGACCGCCGGCCTTCGGCGACCGGTGGTACTCCTGCCGGAATCGTTCATGAACTTGAGACCGGGATGGCAATACGGAATTGCATGTCACGAATTGCTTCACATTCGGCGGAGAGATTGGCTGATGGCGTTAATGGAAGAAGTTGCCGCTGCGGTGTTCTGGTTTCATCCCGGGGTGTGGTGGCTTTTGGCTCAATCTCGGCTTTCTCGTGAACAGCTCGTTGATGCGGAGGTCGTTCGGCTGACTTCAGCCCGCAATGACTATATCGCCTCGCTTCTTGCCGCAGCGGGAATGCCTCTAGAGCTCGATTTGACGCCGACGCCGCTCTTCTTGCGCAAACGTCAGTTGACACAACGCGTGCATTCGCTTCTGGAGGAAGTTTCGATGTCAAAACGAAGACTCGTATTGTCCTACGCTGCAATCGCGTCGATTTTCGCCGTTGCGGCCCTGGCGCTGGTTTTTTCATTTCCGCTGGAAGGACAGCCGCAAGGTGCTCCAACGATTCCATCTCAGAGCGCGCCGACTGCACCCCCAGCACCACCAGCACCGCCTGCTCCACCTCGTTCACCGTCCCCGGCGTCACCGGATGCCGAAGGTGGTGTGATCGGCGGGGTTGTCGGCGGCGTACTGGGCGGCGAACGTGGCGACACGCCACCTCCACCACCACCTCCTCCGCCGCCACCACCGCCTCCTGGCAGAGTCAGCAGCGATGGTGTTGGGGGGCGCACGATTCCGCCACCTGCGCAATCCGTGCCAGGAGGGGTGGTTGGTGGAGTAATCCAGGGAACTGTCGGTGGAACGATTGCGCCACCACCGCCACCGCCTCCACCTCCACCCCCACCACCGCCGCCACCTGCGAAGAGTGGAGATGTGCGCGTCGAAGGTGGGAACGGCGCCCAATAGTCATACTGCGGTCGTTGCCGGGACTTCCGGAGCGGCCGCGGCGTGCGCTCTCAACCGTTTCGGGGGATCTTCTCCGCCTCGATTTCCAGATTTACCATCGGCATCAGCAATGCTCCGTCGTGCGCTAGTGTGCACCCGTTCGCTACGCGCGACGCCCATTCTCGAACAAAGTCTGTACGTTCGCTCTCTGGAACGCGCTCCGTATATGTCATCCACGTTGTTCGTAGCCAGCCCTTGAGGGCGGCAATATCGGTCAGTCGCATAGGTTTCGGAACCAGTTCCATCCGATGCACTCGCAGAGAGGCATGAGCGAGCCACGGTCCGTACTCCTCGGGACCCTTGAAGTGATGCGGCGACGTCGCTCCGTCGAGTGATTGAGCCCACCTGGATTCCCGCATGAGACCTGCAAGCATGCGTCGCGGAATTTCCGCAGTGCCGCGACCTCCCATTGAAAGAAACACGCGTCCGCCGGCCTTCAGTGCACGGCCGATCCCCTGCACCACGGCAAACTGGTCCGGCATCCAGTGAATCGCGGAGTTGGAAAACACCGCATCGAATTCTTCGGTAAAGTCGAGAGCCTGCGCGTCGATCACGCGAAAGACAACATTGTCGCTCTGCACGGACCTGCGGGCCAATGCGATCATGGGGTTTGAACGATCGATGCCGATAACCTTGCCCTCCGGCACGCGGGCAGCGAGTTCCGCCGTGATTTTCCCATCACCACAGCCAACATCGAGAACACGATCGGCCTTCTGCAGCCTCAGCTTGTCGATATTGCTCATGGCCCAGCCGAACTGGCCCTGCGAATTCCTCACATAGTCCGATGGGTCCCACTGAATCTCTTTACTTAAATAGTTGACTGCGGCCTCTCTCGTTATTGCATAGGTGTTGAGCAGTAACTCTTTGGATAATTCTGAAGATCTGCCCACGCGCGAACCTGTCAACGAGAACCCAACCTTCTGCAGCATGCGGTTGGGATAGGGATTCGAGGCCCCGGGTTCGCAGACGATTTCGCTCACCCTGAACCGCTCGAAAAAGTCGATCGCAGACAGGCAGAAAAGGCGGCCGCCAATTCCTTTCCCGCGTTCCTTCGCATTCCAAATGTGCAAGTGCATCTCTCCGCGGATTCCGAAACGGATGTTCTTTAGACTCGCAAAGCCGATAGTGTCTCCATTGACGACCCACATGGAGTAAAAGGCGGATGCCGTTTCATGCGGGGCGTCCAGTTGTTCTTCCAGAATGCGCTTGTATTGTTCGGGAGCCGGAAACCGTGAGAGGTCGCAGCCCATTCGGTCCGCATCGACGTTGCGGATTGTCGTCCAATACTGGACGATCTCGGGAATGTCGTCCTGAGTCCAGGGGCGTACTCTTAGTTCCATCTTTGCTCCTAATCTAAACGGAGACTGCGCGATCGCCAAGTCGCTTGACACGGATGGCCGCTCAGGCAGAAGCTTAGCGGAACGTACAGAGTCGTACCCGCCCGTGACACCGTCGTCACTACTCGATTACTAGAACCATGCCGTCCGGACCACGCAGTTCGCAATGCATGGATTAGCGGAGGAAGAATGATGGCGAACGGGGAACCCTGGACAGACGAACATCGCATGCTTGGCCGCGGATTGGATGTTCTCGATCGAATGGTGAAGCGGATGGAGGATGGCGGGCGCATCGAGATTGCCGATGCCGCAATGATCCTGAAGTTCATCGGGTCACTCACTGAAATTTGTCTCTCGAAGCAGGCGGATGGACTCGCGCTCGTGACCGGACTGGAATACCTCCTACGCTCAAAGAAGGGACAGGAGTTCGTCCGGGAGTCGCGCCGTCTGAGCCTGGTGCTGAGGGCGGGACTGCGGGAGCAAGAGAGGCGTATGGGGCGCGAAAGAACGATTGCGATTGCGCCCACTGAAATCGATGCGAGACTGTCCCGGTTGGGGGAGAAGTACGCCGCGCCGTCGGGTTCGCACACCGCACGCCAGTATTAAGGACGTCTGCCAGGCCTGGCCGAAGCGATAAGCCCTCGGATCCTACGACACCCAAAAGGTATTCACGCGTGCAGGTGCAGCGGAGTCGGCAAAAGGGGTTACATCCTCGAGAATTTCGAATATGGTGTCCAGTTTCGTAATGCCCAACAGCTCACGCACCCTGTAACTCGGTGCAAGAAGTCGCACATTACCGCCGGAAGTCCTCACTGACGTATAGATGCAAACCAACTCTCCCAAGCCGCAGCTATCGATGTAGGACACAGCGTTCATCTTCAGGATGAATTGACGATGACCGGCACCAAGAGATCTCTGAACGGCGTCTCGAAGCTCACGCTCCATGAGACTCATACGTCCAGAGATATCAATGACCAGAAATCCACGGACTTCATGTGTTCGTACAGAGCTCATGCACCCCTCAGGCAATTCAGGGCCCAAGAGTCACAATGGGATTCGCCTTCTGTGGTTGAGGAGTTAAGGACGACAGCCCCTGCATTCAGTATCTTTGCAGATACCCCCTATCGTAGGGGTGTCGGTCAATTTCAGCAACGCCTCGCCGTCACGGCTCCACTATCTGAAGCTGGTACAACGTTGGGATCTGGATTGCGATGCCGAGGTGTGTAAAGAAGTGAGACATTCCTCGCGCGTGACGGCGGAACACCTTGATGTGTAAGAGGCAAACAATCTTAGCGGTCTGAACCTGGACGACGCGCCGAATGGTTGTCGTGATTCCTTACGACAGTCGTAGACTTTTGGTCGCGCTAGCCTTCGGCCGTGAATAAGAACAAGTGCCATCGTCACGCGGGGTTACGGCCGGACGTGGAATTCGCCACGAATGTTGGCACTCATCGTGCCGTGTCCGCAGCAATTACGCTCCATTCTGAAATCAATGAAACTCCGAAAAATCGACAAGACGCCCCCGTCTGGGGGTTGGAGGACCGCTAATGACCCGTACACTTCGCTTCTTCGCTGCAGTCTGTATTGTCGTTGCATTTCAGGTTCATTACGCATTCGCTGATCGCATTGTCGGTGTCACGGCGACAACCGACATGGGAACGCTCGTGGGCACCTCACTGGCAAATACGGTTAACGGGGTTGGATTGAGCGCCTTGACCTTGACCGCAACTCATGCGGCGACAGTTCCTGGCAATTCGTGGGTGTCGACCCCGGGGACGGTGACGGGAACCGTTACATTCGCCCTGGGAGGAACTTATCAGGTCGATAGCTTCTCATTCTGGAACCAAAACGGCGGAGGTCCCGGCGTCGATGGGACCTCCGGCATTCAGCGGGTTCAGGTGCTGACCTCCACGGATGGAGTAACGTTCGTCCTGTTGGCTGGCGGACCTTCGTTATTTGCTCAGGTTCCCGCTACGATAGCGGCGCCACAGATCTTTACGTTTGCACCAGTCGCGGCAACGCACTTCCGTTTCAACATTCTCAGCAATTATGGAGATACCGCCGTAACGGCTTTTGCGGAAGTCGGATTCAACTCTTCAGTCCCCGAACCCGCCACTGCTGGATTGTTGATAAGCGGATTAATGATGGGCCTGCTTGGCGCCCGCAGGATCCGGCGGCAGGTGTAGTTCCCTCAATTGGAAAAACCATCACTGTTCCCCAGCCGAGGGCGGGCCTCCGACGGCTCGGGCTTGGTCTGGTCGAAGTGTGCAATCTCAGGGATTGAAGCGAAGTCACTACACGGGATACAGTGATTCACCGATAAAATACAGAATTCACCTGATCTCTTCCTCCATTTTACCCATCTATCCTCCTCCGTTAGGTTGGAATTCTCATGCCGATGGCGTTTGAAGGACATCGTGCTCGCGGTCCCTATCGTTTTCAATCCCCTATCAACAAGGGTCCCGCGATCCACACTTGGATGACAACAACACTCTTCAGATCTGGCACGATCCTCATCTTCGGCGCGCTCCTTTGCCTCGTTGTTGCTTCCACTAACGCCGCCCGAGCGGCCGAGACCCGGAAATCTGTGCTCCTGATTTATGAGGCCAGAAGCGACATGCTTGCCAACGTTGTTGTGGATCGCGCAATTCGCAAAGCCCTTACCGAAAAATTCGAGGTTAATCCGGATATTTACAGCGAGTACTTCGAGTCGTCACCATCTCCGAGAGCCTTCCCACTTCTCTTGTCGTTGTTGCGCCATAGGTATTCGGGAAAAGTCTTCGATGTGGTCGTGCCCGTCGGAACCACCTCTCTCGAGCTGGTCCGCGAGTATGGAGAGGAACTCTTCCCGGGAGCCGAGGTGGTGTACCTCGGTCGCAAGATGGGTCTCGACGGTTGGCCCTCAGAACAGCCGATCGCCGGTCTCGTCCCACCGAAAATGGAAGATCAGGTTAGAGGCACTGTGGAATTTATCCGAACACTGCAGCCGGGGGTCGAACAGCTCTTCATTGTCACCGGAAATTCGTCGACGGATAAAGATTGGGAGAAGGCAGCACAGCGCGAATTGACTGCTTCCGAAGGGCAGATTTCCGCCAAGTACCTTTCAGGTCTGTCCCTGGAAGATCTCCAGAGCCGCATCGTCCGTCTGCCACAGAATGCTGCAGTTCTCTTTTTATCGATGGGTGAAGATGGCGCCGGCAAGCGACTGCTGCGAACACAGGTTCTTGGTCAGATCGTTCAAGCTGCAACAGCTCCCGTCTATCTTGTGAGCGCACTCGATCTCGACACGGGAACTGTCGGGGGAGCGCTTATCGATCAGGAAGCGATGGCAACCGAGGTTGCTCAAATCGTCGGGCGCTTGCTTGACGGCGCAGATATCCGAACGCAGCCGGTTCACCAGACTGCTCTGGTACCAACGGTCAACTGGCAAGCCATGAACAAGTGGGGGCTCGACGAGAGCAGGCTTCCATTGGGCACCCTGATCAAGTTCCGCGATCCGTCCGTGTGGGATACCTATGGGTGGCATATTCTTGGCATCCTTTCTTTATGCCTGATAGAGGGTGGACTCATCGTGGCATTGCTGGCTCATCGCCGCAACCGCAGACGGGCGGAAATTGCATTGCTGGCAAGCAGGCGGTTGCTTCAATCGACGATTGATGCTCTCAATGCTCGTGTTGCTTTGCTGGATCACCGCGGCACCATCATCGCCTTGAACCGATCGTGGAAGACCTTCGCTGAAGCAAACTGCGCCGAAGGATCCGTCAAGGATATCGGCTTCAATTATCTGGACGCGTCTGCGGAAGAATCCCAGGGTCACGAGGCGCAACTTGTATCGAGGGGTATACAGCAGTTGATGTCCGGTGAACTGGATGAGTTCCGTTGCGTCTACCCGTCCGCACAAATGGATAGAACGTTCTGGTTTCAAGTCCGCATCAGCCGGTTCGAATTATATGGCGCGGGACGCATGGTCGTTGTGTATGAAGACGTGACCGAAATTAAGGAAGCGCACGACGCGCAACAAAAGTTAACGGGATTGCTCATGAACGCACAGGACGCCGAACGCCGGCGTATTGCTCGCGAGCTGCACGACTCAACCGTCCAGGATATGGTCGCGATTAAAGCCGGGCTCGCCTGCCTGGGAAAGGGAGCGAAATACCTGGATACCAATCTCGCCGAAACATGGCACGAGAGCGTGTCACTGTGCAACCAGGTTATTAAAGAGCTTCGAACCCTTTCGTACGTACTGCACCCGCCTCTGCTCGACGAAGCCGGCCTCGTACCGGCATTGACGTGGTTCGTTCGCGGCTTTATTCAGCGCAGCGGAATTCCCGTCGAACTGATGGTTGTGGATAACATCGGACGCCTGCCGTTGGATGTTGAAACGGCCCTCTTTCGCGTGGTACAGGAAAGTCTGACAAACATTCATCGTCATTCCGGAGGCGGAAAAGCCGTAATCGAAGTGACGCGACAAGAAAACACCGTCGGCTTGCGAATCATGGATGATGGGCATGGTTTTTCCTTGCCGGCCACGGAGGATGCCCTGGACGGCGGGCTTTCCCCGGGTGTAGGCATCGCGGGCATGCGCCAGCGCTTGAACCAACTCGGGGGCCAGCTCGACATTGAATCAGGCCCGCAAGGAGCCACGGTGAATGCCACGGTCTGTTTATCTGAGGATCGAGATCATGCGTATCTTGCTCGCTGATGATCACGCCATCGTGCGTCGCCACGTTCGCAACATCCTGCAGGCACAGGAGGGCTGGCAGGTGTGCGCTGAAGCGACAACCGGGCGAGAAGCCGTTGCAATGACGGCAAAGGAACAACCTGATCTCGTTGTACTCGATCTCTCCATGCCCGGCCTGAACGGCATCGAAGCGGCCAGGATGATCCACAAGCAGTTTCCCGAAATCGAAATGATCGTTCTTAGTATGTATGAACCGTGCGAAGTAATGGCGCAGCTGGCGGGATCAGGTGTACGCGCGTGCGTTCTGAAGACCGATCTTGAAGATCTTGTAGTCGCCGTTCGCAGCATACGCAGTTTCGAACCAAACCCATCCACGACCTCTTCAAGCGCAACTTCAGAGACGCCTCAAAAATCCAACACAGCCGGCAAAGCGAATGTAGCCTGAGATAGTCTATAGGCATGCGCATTGCCACCTGGAACGTCAATTCCCTCAAAGCCCGTCTGGAAAAAGTCACCTGGTGGCTCGATCGCGCTCGGCCGGACGTGTTGTTGATGCAGGAAACCAAGCTGACTGACTCAGACGCGCCAACTTCAACTTTCGAGACCGCGGGCTATGCGCTGGCACATCACGGCGAAGGCCGATGGAATGGGGTCGCGATCGCCAGCCGGGCCGGCATCGACAACGTCGTGACAAATTTTGGCGAACTGCTGCAGCCTGCGAAAACAGCCGACGTCGGTGATGATGAGCCGCTGGCCGAAGCGCGGATGATCTCCGCTGTCTGCGGCGGGGTACGTGTTGTATGCGTCTATGCCCCAAACGGCCGCGTCGTCGGATCGCCGTTCTACGAAGCGAAGCTCGCGTGGTTCGAACGGCTTGCGCGGTGGGTCAACGAAATGGTCAAAGCGGATGCACCGATTGTGCTGGGCGGCGATCTGAATGTCGCGCCCGCGGACATGGATGTGTGGGACCCGCGTGCCTGCCATGGAGGAACGCATGTCTCTGAGCGCGAACGCGACGCATTCACGCGTCTCTGCAATCTGGGGTTGTTCGACGCCTATCGTTTGCTGCATCCGGAAGCGGGACGCTACACGTGGTGGGACTACCGCGCCGGCAATTTCCACAAAAACTTCGGCATGCGTATTGACCACCTGCTGGTGAATTCTGCCCTGAAGCCAAGAGTCGTGTGGGCCGAGATTGACCGCGAAGCGCGAAAGGGCAAACCATTGCCATCGGACCATGCTCCTCTGATCATCGACATCGATACTCCGGGGTATTCACTCGATGCAGGTTGGGCTTCAGCAGACGAACGAATCGCCGGACGGCGGGCGCGACCTGGCTGACAGGCTGAGGCACCCTGAGTTCTTAACCCGCCTTCTTCGCTTTCCCTAAAAGATTCTCGAGGGCCAACATGGGACGCTGCAGCGATCTCCGCCGCTTTCGCATGCCGGACCAAAGGTCTCCCACTGCCGCGATGCGGGCCGCCATGTCGCGGAGTGTCAGACTTTGTGGACCGATCGTGCCCCTCTCTAACTCTTCCCACGTGCACGGTGCAGAAACCGGCGCGCCAGGTTTCGCGCGAACGGCATACACGGCCGCATGTGTCGCGCTCCAGCCGTTACGTCCGGTGTCGACGAGGATTCGTTTTCCACGGCTCACTTTGTGAAATTCCTGTGTGAGGCTTTTCGGATTCCGTTTGACAAGCAACGTCCCAACCGCATGAGCAAACCTGGCAACATCCTCCATGTCTGCCTTGCCGTCGGTCGGAACAGCGATATGGAATCCCTTCGAGCCGGACGTCTTCACCCAACTCGGAAGCCCGAGCTCCTCAAGCAAATTCCGAAGTGACAGCGCGGCATCACGCAACATGACAGCGTCGTCCACAGAAGGATCAAGATCGAACACACAAATATCAGGACGGTGCAGCTCAGGAGCTCGCGATATCCATACATGCGGCGTGATGCTGTTCTGGTTGACAAGCCACAGCAAGGATCGCTCATCGGTTACGAGGGGATAATGAACAGTGCCGTCTTTCTTGGGAACCTCCACGCGCTGCAACCATTCCGGATAACCTTTTGACACATCCTTCTGCAGAAATCCCTTCTGGCCTATTCCAGCAGGAAAGCGTTCCATCGTGACAGGACGTCTGACGATATGCGGCAGCATTACAGACGCGACCATTTCATAGTAGGCCGCGAGCTCGCCTTTCGTGAGTCCCTGATCAGGAAATAGAACTTTGTCCGGATGCGTGATTACCACGTTTCCCGCACTACCTCATGCGGCGATTTGTCGTAGCGAATGCCCACCAGCCGAGGATGTCGCAGTTTGCCGTGAACAGTCCACTCAATGAATGCGACCTGTACAACGACATTGGGCATCACCCAATGCGCACGGATGCGAGGTAGTCCTTTAGCTTTGGTGAAGGCAGGTTGTGAGATTTCCAGCTTGTCGAGCCGGGCACGGAGATCCAGCAATAGTTTTGTGTTGAACCCTGTACCGATCTTGCCGGCAAACACGAAGTCATCTCGATCGAAATAGCCGACTAGCAAAGCGCCAAGACCGACACGGCTGCCCTGCGGATCCGTAAATCCGCCGACGACGAGCTCCTGTGACGCCTCACATTTCATCTTCAGCCAATGCGGCGAGCGGCGGTGCTCGTACGGTGCAGTGCGAAGCTTTGCGATTACGCCTTCCCATCCCTCACGGCACGCGCGTTCCCAGGGCTTCTTATCTGTAATTTCGGATACATGAGCCAGCGGAGCGTGCAGAGGCAGTTCCTGCAGCAAAGCGCGGCGAGCCTCGAGTGGCAGTAGCGTCACCGAGCGTCCCTTGAACCATAAGACATCGAAGACATGATAACCAATGCGGCTCGACGGATCCCACGCCGCTTCACCATCGAGAACTACGTCTCGAACCGGCAGTTGGCCGATGGCCTCGGCCACTTTTGGATAGTGTTGCGGAAGTCGGTTCCGTGAATAGAGTTTTACGTCAGCGCCATTCTTGAACGCGAGCATCCGGATTCCATCCAGCTTGCGTTCGAAGAGCCATTCGGGCCCGGTGAACCGCTCTTGCGTAAGAGTAGCGGCCATGGGCACGAACCATTCCGGAAATGATTCGCGCTGTGCTGAAGCCATTGCAGAACTGTACTTCAGCTCAGGTCGTCATCCTCAGGAACTTCATGAGTATGCACTTCACGCTCGTCCGGGCCTGGTGCATTCTCAATCCCGCTGACGACTTCCGCTTCATAAAACTGGCCTTCTTCGACAAGTTCCTCGACGCTCTGTGAGTCCGCCTCAGGAATTCTTGACAGCCCCTGCAGTTCGCCGGATTGCCCGGCGGCGCCAGACCCGGTCCCACGGTACGGTCGCACCTGTCGCCGCTTGCCCACGATACCGCTTAATGTCGAAGGCTCCGGGCTGTGCGGTTCGTTTGCAGGTGAATCGGAGGAGCGGGCCTTTTTTATATGCCTGGATTTCGCAGCTTTCTTCTTCTCCATAGATTCCCTCCGAAGATGTTGTGCACTTCGCATGCCAGGCAAATCAATGGGGATGACTAGCTTTAGTGATGTTCGGCTTCGAGTTTGCTCAGAATTCAGACAGGGGACGCGGGCGGTCATAGACCGCCCCTACAGTCGCAAACCCTAAACTGTAGGGGCGGTCTATGACCGCCCGCGTCCCCCTACTGTATCGTTGTCCGGCCGATGCCTTCGCCCGACACGATGATCTCGACGCGACGGTTCTTCTTTCGTCCGTCGGGAGTGCTGTTGTCTGCAATCGGGTGAGTATCGGCGAACCCGGCGGATTTGAGGTTCTTTTCGGACACACCCTGACCCACCAGATACTTCGCGACAGCATCGGCACGCTGCTCCGATAGCTTCTGATTTATATCGAGGCCGCCGGTATTGTCGGTGTGCCCTTCGACATCAAGGTGAAGTTCAGGATGAATAGCGAGAATGCCGGAAAGCCTTGCGAGTTTTTCGCGCGCCTCCGGGCGGAGGTCATATTTGCCGGTATCGAAAAGCGTCTCTGCCATGTTGACTACCAGTCCCCGTGGAGTGTCCTTCGTCTCGAGAACGCGGTTGAGTTGGTCGAGCAGCTCACGACGGGCCTTTTCTGCGGCCGCGCGTACCCGCTCCGTTTCGGCCTTGGCCGCAGCTTCCCTCGCTGCCAGCGCGTTGGCTTGCGCCTGCGCCGCTGCCTGCGCCGCATCAGCGTCTGCTTTGGCTTTCGCTCTCAACGCCGCTTCATTCGCTGCAGCGAGTTGGGCCTGGCGTTGGGCTTCCTGATCGGCAAGCCGTTTGGCAGCTGCGGCGTCTGCTGCAGCTTTCGCTTCTGCTTCCTTCCGCGCTGTTTCTGCTGCCGCAGCCTGCTCGCTCGCAATACGTTCCTGTTCCTGCTTCTCGAGAGTCTGCGCGCGAGCGTCTTCCGAAAACTGAACCGTCTGCCGGGCCGCAGAAATGATCTCGTTCTTGCCGGCCTTTTTCTGGAGCAGATCTTCAGCCATCTTCAAGCTTCCTTCTGCCCTGCTGTAGAGTTCGCCGGCGTATTTATCTGCGCCCTTGGATTTCGCAATGTCCACGGAGTTGCGGGCCTCGTACATTTGCAAAGGAACATTCTTCGTGTCGAGCGTCAGAGCGAGCGGGTTTCCGATTTTCTCGTAATTGCTGCGCTTCATCGCGCTGTATTTCTCGATGGCGAAGAGTTTCCCTTTCGTGTCCTTTTTGGGCTGATTCTCCAACACGATGAGTTCGCTGGGCTGCCGAACGGAATAGTACGGCTCAGAAGTAACGAGCAGCGAGAACGTCTGCAGCTGCGTCGTGACCTTCAATTCACCGCTGCCATCCTCATTGAGCAGAAATTCACCCAGATTGCGCGTGCGGCCATCCGGAGACACTGCCCAGAGAACGTAAGTCAGAAACTGCGTGCCGACTTTCCCCGGAGCATCGAGCTTTTCCACTTTCGCCTCGATGAGAGTAATGTCCTTTTTGGCCTCAACTCTGGCTTCGCCTTTTGCGGCGGGCATTAACGACGTCGGTTTGAAATCAACCTTTGTATCGCCCGCATCTACGGTATAGCCGATAGCCGTTGAGGACTTGGTCACCATGGCGGTATCCGGCGTAGGGGAAGTTTGAGACTGGATAGCCAGATATGCGACCGGAATCAGCAGAGCGACAGAGGGAAGAATGCTTCTTAAAATACGTCCCATCTTCGTTTCTCCTGTGTTGGGCAAGTCGAAACACGACACCCGCATTTATGCGGGCATGAATCGACACTACACCCTTTGGTGTGACGTTAGTAGTGAATTGAGGTGAGGTCCCATCCGGCGGACTCAGTATTTCAGGCCACACCATTCGTGTAGTGCCGGACCAAAGTTTTGATTACAAGAGAGTTCCACGAAGGACAACGAGGGCAACCGAAAAATAGATAATGAGCCCCGTAACGTCTACAAGCGTGGCGACAAATGGCGCCGACGATGTAGCGGGGTCGAATCCGAGCTTCTGAAGACCAAGCGGCAATATAGAACCGACGAGCGAGCCCCAGAGCACGACGCCGATAAGAGCGAAGAACACGGTAATAGCCATCAGCAACCAGTAAGGACCATACGTATCAAAGAATGCGCCCCATACCGAGACGCGCAGGAAGCCAATACTGCCCAGGATGCTGCCAAGCGCGAGCCCCGCGAAAACTTCACGCCGTACGATTCGCCACCAGTCCGCCAGCGTGATCTCACCGAGCGCGAGGGCACGAATAACAAGTGTTGCCGCCTGCGAACCGGAATTACCACCGCTCGAAATAATCAGCGGTATGAACAAAGCAAGCGTAACAACACGTTTGATTTCCCCCTCAAAGTACCCCATAGCGACAGCGGTCAACGTCTCTCCAAGGAACAGAGCGGTTAGCCAGCCTGCTCGCTTGCGGACCATTCGCGCCAACGCAATCTGCATGTAGGGCTCGTCGAGAGCTTCCGATCCGCCGATTCGCTGAATTTCCTTCGTCGCTGCGGCTTCCGCGACATCGAGGACATCGTCGATGGTGACGATTCCGATAAGAAAGCCCGCGGAATCTGTTACAGGAAGCGCCGTACGGTCGTACTGACGAAAGATGGCCACCGCCGCCTGCTGGTCATCGGTTGCTTTCAATGACACAAACCGTCGATCCATCAGGTCGGCCACGCGCTTGTCCAGAGATGCGAGAAGAAATTCGCGGCTCCGAATGTCATCGACCAACACGCCTTGTTCATCGATAACATAAATGACGTTCAATGTCTCGCTATCCTGGCCGTGGGCGCGGATGTAGTCGAGCACTTCGCGGATGCTCCAATGCTCGCGGACGCTGACGTAATGCGGCGTCATCAATCTGCCGATGGAGCCTTCGGGATATCCGAGCAGCTTGGATGCAACAGCACGCTCGGCCGGCGTGAGCATGGCGAGCAATTGGCGGGTTACAGAAGCAGGCAACTCTTCCAGGAACATCGTTCTATCATCGGGAGCCATGCTATTGAGAAGCGATGCCACTTCCTCGTGCGCCATTGCTTTCAAGAGCGATTCCTGTTGCTCGAGCGAGAGATATTCAAAAACAGCAGCGGCATCCTTCCTTGGAAGAATGCGAAACACAATTACCTGCTGGTCGATGCTCAATTCTGTGAGCGCCTGGGCGAGATCGCTCGCGTGCCTGTTTCGCATCAGGTCGCGAAGGCGCGTGTAGTCCCCCGCCCGCACGGCGGACTCCAGCTCGTCTGCTGGCCGGGCGATTTGCCGAATCGCATCGAGCGTCGCGTCGCGTTCGGATCCTGTAAGTTTTTGTTCCATTTGTTTCAAAGCCGCTCGTACAACGTCGTGATGATGAACGTGAGGCCCGACCGCCTTGACGGCATCGAGCCACACGCGGTGGATAAGATCGACATCGCTGGGCATCAATGCCGGCGGATGCGCCCCAAGATGGAAAGCATCTGTTCTGCCACTGCGATGACAGATGACAAGGCGAAGTTTGGTTTCGGGGGGCACCTCGGCGCGCTCCCATGCTTCGCCAAGGAGCCTCGCCTGATCGTTCGCCGAGAGCGTGTCGGATTCTGCGACGTAAATCTCCGAGGAATGCAACCTCAGGGCCACCGCGACAACCCCATCAAAGATATTCTGTGCGGGCACGATGAGCAGACGAATCGGACGCGCGTAACGCTCCGTCAGAGCGACGACTTGCGAAAAGAGGTAGCGTTCGTCGCGCGTCGATGTCGCGCCGTGCCCCGCGTCGTCCTCGACATCGATTCCCAGCAACCGCACCGTTACCGCTACAACGTCGCGGTCACCCGCAGCCTGCATCGCCGTGACAACGTGGCTGAGAGAGTCCGGATGGCGCACCGCAACCAGCACATTGCCCGGCCGCGCGTCGACCTGTCCCAATGACACGTCGAGCGATGTCGAAAGCTCGAACGATTCCTCCTCCATCGCAATCGGCGATGCTCCGCCGCGAGCCGCGGCAAGCACAATGCCGAGCACGCACACTGAAACGAAACCGATCAGGGAAGGTCCATCGCCGGACGCAATCAGGGCAAGCGAGCTGACGCCTACAGCGACGGCAACGATGCTCTGGAGAAAAGGCGGCACGGTGAACGGACGCGGCGCCGGAAGCATTCGGCGTAAGCGAGCATTCACTGCAATGCGGAGAAGAAGCGCAATCGCTATCGAGATCCCATAGGCTCGGCTGAGCCACGTGACCTGCGCTCCACTTCCGATAACGATAAGCACGGTGGCCGCAGCCGCGACGTTTGCGGAATTCATCATGTTGCCGGGCAACACACCTTCCACAGACAAACGCCGCAGCAACTGCTCTACATCGTCGAGTGATGCCTTAGCTGCGGGAACCAGCAAGAGAAAAGAGGTGCCGAGAACAAAGACGGTGAGAAGAGCCGTTAACCACGCCGGCAAGGAGAGATATTGGGAAATCGCGGAGAGAGGTGTCGCCGTCCAGGGTTCCGCATCGTACCGCGGGATTAGCCCTATAAAGAGGAAAGAAGAAAATATGGCAACAACGGATACCAGCAATCCGACAAAGAACGCCGTTCGCCGCACGGAATTTATGCGGGGTGGGGCGAATTCTCGAGCGGCGCGCCCGAGTGCGCCGCCGCCTCCGAGAATCGGCAACACGAGCGCGAGCCCAGCAAGGAGTTGAATGGCATGACCCAGAAGCGAAGCATCCGGTTTGTCGATCCATGGCGGTACGAAAACTGCGGAAAGCGCGGCCGGATCCCGCCGAATGACTGTGATGACTCCGAAAACCATCAACGTCAGCAGCACCAGAATTCCCACCCAGATCCCACGGATTACTGCCCGCTGAGGAATCTGAAGGTGAAGCCTTGAGCGGGTCCAGAGCACTGCAATCAACACAATCGCGCCCGTCAATACGAGTTCCTGCAGCGTGAGCCGCGAGGTCACCGTCCACTGAGCCATCCATCCGGCGGCAAAGCTGAGGGCGTACTGTACGCACAGCACCGAGGAAAGTGCGACAAGCAGGAGCCGCTCGGTCAGCGTCACTGCCATTGCGATGCTGCATGCTCGCGGCCCAAACGCGCGCTCGGTTCGCGCGACCAATCCGCCGGGCAGGAAGAAGGCCCAGCTTTCAATGTCGATTGCCCTGACGACAATGCTCAACGCGCAGGCCATGAGCACAAACCACGGCGAGAAATCGCCGATGAATGCACGCCCGACACCCGCAACAAAGAACATTCCCACTCCCAGTTCCGCCAAAACGAGCGCAGCTGCGTTCGATACGGGCGTGAACGACAACAACGCTGTCGTCGAAAGGACTACGCGGACGCGTCGAGAGGGTGGATTTGGTGTAGTTGCGCCTTGCACTTCGTTTCTCAATTGGACCGGACTTCGACGGCAGAGGCTGAAAAATTGTCTGGTCGCCTAACGTAAGATACCAATCCATCGGGGGAACAGAAAAGGGGGAGATCTGGGGACAGCCTCCGAATTCGAACGACAGGATCTTCAGTCTGCGTATTTCTCAGCTCGAATTCGGAGGCTGTCCCCAGATCCCCCCCTGTGCTAAGCTGACGACTCCAACCGAATTCGAGGCTGAATCTTGAAGCGACGTATTCTTTTCTTGTGTGCAACGAATAGTCTCCATGGGCCCATCGCGGAAGCATTGCTGCGCCTTATTGATCCCCGAAATTTCGAGGCTTTCAGCGCTGGGGTAACGGCCAAGCCGTTACATCCTCTTTCTATACAGATAATGAAAGAGGTCGGAGTCGACCTGAGCGAGAAGACTCCCCAAGCGGTTGATGAATTTGGCGATGGAGTCTTCGATTTCGTCATTGCCCTCGACGAAACTGCAAACAACTGTCGCCACCCACTCACCGCGGTAGAAACAGTTCACTGGAAGTTTGAAGATCCCCTGGCGGTTTCGAGTGAGCCCGAAATGCAGAGACGCGCAGTTCGATCGGTCAGGGATCAAATCGCACAGCGTCTTCGCCTATTCGCAATCGTGCACGTTCGACCGAGCGTCGCCGACCGGACGCGATTTGCCCCGGGTCCGGGAAGTACTCCCTCGATTCAGGCGCAATAGTCTCGAAATTGTTTTCAAAGAGTTCTCCCCATTGTAGTGATTTCTTAAAATTCTTCCGGGCCACGCTGTGAAGGTGCTTTCTCCTGCACTGTTGTCTGTACCTGGCGTAGAATCCTCCGCTGTTCAATTTGTGATTTATGTCTTCGACTATTGCCGCCATAGACGTTGGGAGTAATGCCATCCGACTGGCGATTGCCAGGGTGGCGCCCAGTGGGACCTACGAGGTTGTCCATCTGGCCCGTGAGCCTGTACGTCTCGGCTACGACGTGTTCGGAACCAGTCGGATTTCTCCCGAGACAACCAAGTCTGCACTGATCGCATTTCGCCGCTTTCGTGAGCTTCTTAACAAACATTCCGTCAGCCGACTCAGGGCAGTTGCCACCAGTGCGGTTCGTGAAGCCGAAAACGGAGATCGCCTGGCGGCTCAGATTTGGCGGCGCTATGGAATTAGTCTCACCGTCATCGATCCGGAAGAGGAAGCGCGTCTCGTGCACCTGGCGGTAAAAGATCGCGTCCGGCTCAGCGGAAAGGTTGCGCTGCTCGTCGACATCGGTGGAGGCAGCGTCGAAATCAGCCTCGCAACGGCCAACGGAATCGTTTCTACAGACAGCTTCGCCATGGGTAGCGTCCGCCTGTTGCGTGTCCTCGATCAACGTGGAATGAATTCGACCCGCTTCAACCACCTGGTTGCCCAATACATCGATGTGAGCAAACAGCGTCTGAAGGACGAATTGGGAATGAAGCGAGTTCACCTGTGCGTGGGTACCGGCGGAAGCGTGGAATCCATCGGCGAAGTCCGGCGCGCTCTTTTCCATAAGAACAGCGCCTCGCGAATCACTTCAGAAGAGCTGCAGTCGATCAACCGGCGACTTCAGGCGATGAGCGTCGAGGAAAGAGTGCGCCAGTTGCGGCTTCGGCCGGATCGGGCTGACGTCATTTCTCCGGCAGCAATGGTGCTGAACCGCATCGTTCAGCAGGCCGGCGTTAGCGAGGTCCTGATCCCGGGCGTGGGCGTTCGTGAAGGAGTTCTGAAAGATCTGGTTGGAGAGATTCTCCATCCCGGCGAGCATGTGGATCACAAGCAGGTGATCAGCTCCGCACGTCAGTTGGGCCGCAAGTATTCCTTCGATGAGCAGCATGGCATGTCCGTCAGGCGTATCGCGCTTCAGATTTTTGATCAAACGCACGCGATCCATGGTCTGGACCTCGAGAGCCGGACAATTCTTGAGGTCGCTGCTTTGCTCCACGACGTCGGCCACTTCGTCGAAGTGTCGAACCACCACAAGCACACGTTCTATCTTTTACAAACGGGCCCCATTGTCGGCCTGTCCCGTCTGCAGATGCAGCTTGTCGCAAATGTCGCGAGGTACCATCGCAAGTCGCGGCCGAACATGGATCACGAGTCGTTTCGATCGCTGTCTGCAAAACACCGCGCACTCGTCACGACGCTCGTTTCGATCCTTCGTGTTGCGGATGCCGCTGACCGCCAGCATGCGGGGTGCGTCCAGAGCGTCGCTCTCAGCCTCAAACGTTCACGCGTTGTTCTGCGGTTGAAAGGCAGAGGCGATATGCTGCTCGCGAAGTGGGCGCTCGAAAAGCGCAAGGATTTGTTTGAGGAAGTCTTCGGCGAACTCGTCGTGGAAGAAGCGCCATTGGCGAGAAAATAGTCGCAGAGAGCTGGGGACAGCCTCGAGATTTACTTTTCACGGCGCTCTGCTCGCTCGCGCTGCCCTCACCCTAGATATCCCGCACATCATCAGCTTTGACGCCAACCTCGACGAACTGTCCGCCTGGAAACGGATTGGGAAAACCCGAGAACGTTTAACCGAACGGAATTCGGTCAACGTCAACCACCGGGTGGTCGCGGATCCGGCTGCCCGCATTTGGTCAATTTGCCTGAACGGTGCCGCGGACGACTGCTGCGGCACGGGCAGCACCGCCGGTCACCGGTAACTTGATTCCCGCTTTTCTGCGACTTACGTTAACCGGCCTTTGGCAAAGCGGTTGCAACAGGAGGATTCCGTGGAGGTTTCGTAACGTAATGCTTAGAGTGCGCGTCGACGATCAGGCTGTGACGACAACTTTTTATGTGGAAGGCAAACTTGTGGGCAGTTCCGTTGATGAGTTGCGGAAGGTTTGGACCGCAACCCATGCAGAATTTCCCCAGAAGCAGACCGTCGTTGAACTCACTTCTGTCCTTGTCGTGGACGCTACCGGCCGAACGCTGTTGCGGCAAATGCACGTGAACGGCACTCAATTGTCCGGTAAAGGAATCATGGTCAAAACGCTGATCGAAGAGATTGCCAACGGCAATAACTCCGTCCGCGAATCAGGCTTTCTGCTTACTCGCGAGAATTAGAGGACGGAGGAGGAGATGTGGAGACAGACTCCGAAGTCGGAACTGGGAAGCTCTTTAAGTTTTCGGAATCTTCCAGTTCCGAATTCGGAGTCTGTCCCCACATCTCCCCCCGTCCTTAATTCTTAATTCTCGGTTTCTGCCAGATCCATGTCATTTGCGGTCCGGAGTGGCGGGCAGGTTCCGCAGTCTGCTCCCTCAGCCGCCGCATACCATCAGCGATTAGAAAGATACCGGCAAGGATACCCACGATCGACAACCCATAGACGAAATCGATGAAGTACATGCTCATGGTGTTCTCCCGCATCCGCAGTTCGAAAATCCGTTAGGGGCGTTGCCGCCCCAGAACGGGTGATAGGACCAAAAGAGGCGCTGCGAGGAATGTTTGAAAGGTGTTTGGGTAAGTCTTCATGCGCTCGGTATGAGCAACTCGCGCACCAAAAATTTCGCGGCGCCTCGATTGTTGAATATCAACAACCAGCGCGCTCCGCACGGTCATCACTCAACTGCCACGCTGCCATTGCTGCCCAAATACGGTCGATGTGCCGACGCGACTCCCGTTGAAACTCGATATTCATGCAGCACCGGCGGGCCAACTCTCCGCGAATTGCTCACCAGGAGCGACAATTCGCGATGAACACTCTGCCCAAATTTCATCATTCTGCCGTCATTCGAACGTGACCGCGCGGGCACGGACTCGTATCTCCCTCTTTTATCTCAGTTTACGTTTGGAATTCTTGTTGCCTTGCACTGACGCCAGAAAGTTCAGATCCGGAGCGCGATGGCTCTTGAGGTTGTGGGGGTAGAGAGATGAGTAATGCCGAACAGGAAGTGAACGCCCGCCTTTGTATTCCTGGTGGGCGGGACACTCATACCACACAGCACGGTCTCCCCACCGACGTCATGGATAAGGCCATTACCCGCCTCGGCTGGCTGGGACTATTGTTTTCCGCCACCCTGCTTGTCGTTCACTGGACGCGTATTTCGTTTACGCCATTCCAGGGATCTATAGGTGGAATGCACGCTGCAAACACGGCAGTGGTTGCCGGAACGCTGCTTGGGGTGACAATCTGCGCCCTCGCCTGGACACGCAGGATCCCGCAACGCACGATGCTGGACGCAGGCATCCTGTTTGAAGTGGCAGCCTCTTTCTGCATTGCCGTAATCGAGTTTCGCATTCGGACGCATCTGGATGAGCCCATCGTTGGGGTCTCGGGAATGGCGTTGTGGATTACGTTTTTCGTGCTGGTTGTTCCCACCACGGCTGGAAAGGCTGCTCTCGGAGCAGTCGGCTCAGCCTTGATGGGCCCGCTGGCGCTTCTCGTGTACTCAGCCGTGGAGACAGTTCCGTTGCCGAGTACCGGCCGCATGCTCTCGATATTCCTTCCGGATTTGCTGGCAGCCGCATGGTCCCTACTGTTGTCGCGTTACATCTATGGCATGGGGCGTGAAATCAGCAAAGCCCGGCGGATGGGTTACTACGAACTGACGGAACGCGTCGGCCGCGGTGGCATGGGAGAAGTCTGGCGTGCAAAACATCGAATGCTGGCCCGTCCTGCTGCCATCAAATTGATATCTCCGGAAGCGCTGGGCAAAGGCGGAGATCTCACTTCGACGTTGATCCAAAGATTCGAACGAGAGGCTCAAACCACGGCAACACTTCAGTCCCAGCACACGGTCCAGGTTTACGACTTCGGCGTTACGGAAGACGGCGCTCTCTACTATGTAATGGAGTTCCTTGAAGGGCTGGACCTGCAAACGTTGATCGACGCTTACGGCCCCATTCCTCCAGAACGCGCGGTCCACTTCCTCCTGCAGATGCTGGAGTCGCTGGATGAAGCACATCGTGCCGGTCTTGTGCATCGCGATATCAAGCCGGCGAACATCATTGCCTGCAAATATGGCGTTCATTACGACTTCGTTAAGGTGTTGGACTTTGGTCTCGCCCGATGCATCGAGACCTCCAGAACACCTGGAACAATGTTTCCGGTGGTGGCCGGGACGCCGGCATATATGGCGCCAGAGGCCGCGCTGAATGCCAAAGACGCGGACTATCGATCAGATCTATACGCTGTGGGAGCTGTAGGGTATTGGATGCTAACCGGAAGACTAGTCTTCGAAGGTCTGACGGACTACCAGACCTTGATCGAGCACGTGACCAAGGCCCCGGTACCGCCCTCTGAGCGATCAGAGACTGCGATACCCCTGGAATTGGAACAAATCATCATGGCGTGCCTGGAGAAGGATCCCGGCAGACGGCCGCAGACGGCGCGAGAGTTGATGGCGAGTCTTAAGGCGGTGTCTCTTTACGCCGCATGGACTCCAGAAAGGGCAGAACATTGGTGGCAGTCCTATCGACCCACCACGCATAGAGCCGTAGAGCGTCCACTACGGGGTCTTGCGGGAGAGGCGGCATAATGACACTTCGACGCATCAATTCGACAATGCATGCTACGGCGTTCGGCGCCGCGGCGCTCATGGCCAGCCAGGTTGCAGGCAAGGCAACCAGAGACGCATTCTTCCTATCGCAGTTTTCTGTCACCGCACTGCCTCTCATGGTTATCGCGGCGTCGCTTCTGTCGATCGGAGCCGGCATGTTAACGGCACACTTGCTAACCCGAGGCTTTGCGAAACGCCTGCTTCCCTACGCCTTTATCGGAGGCGCCAGCCTTCTCCTGATCGAATGGGGAGTCTCCACGTGGAGCCCCGCGTTGGCAGCCCTGCTCATTTACTTGCAGATGACCGTTCTCGGATCCGTTCTGATTTCCGGATTCTGGTCCATGCTGGACGATCAATGCGACGCACGATCCGCGCGTAAACAGTTCGGAAAAATCGTTGCGGCCAGCACTTTTGGTGGGGTTGTAGGCGGCCTCCTGGCAGGACAAGTCGGAGCCCGCATGGGTGTGGGGGCGATGCTGCCGATTCTGGCCTGCCTTCATCTCGTGTGTGCTTTCATTACATCGAGTCGTGATGCCCGAGAAAAGGGTGCCAAAAGTCGACCTCGCATTTCTTTGAAGCGGCAGACCGGCGCCAGCTTGACGGTTCTTCGTTCGGCTCCCTATGTCCGCAATCTTGCGCTGCTCCTCGTGTTGTCTACGATGGGCGCCGGTTTGCTGGACTACGTCTTCAAGCTGCGAGTCTCCGCGGCGTATCCGGACGGAAACGAACTCGTCCGGTTCTTTGCCTTGTTCTACACCGCGATCAGTGTCGGAACGTTTCTCCTTCAGTTCATTTTGAGTCGAGCAACTGTCGAAAAGCTTGGAATTGCCGGAGCCGTCAGCAGCCTTCCGCTGTCTCTCGCTGTTGGAAGTGTAGGCAGCCTCATCATTCCGGGCCTTCCCGCTGCAGCGGCAATGAGAAGCGGAGAAGCGATGGTGCGGAGTTCAATGTTCAAGTCCGGTTACGAAATGTTTTACGCCGCAATACCACGACGTGAACGGCATGCAACAAAAGCAATCCTCGATATTGGCGTTGAACGTTTAGGCGATCTGCTCGGCGCCGTCCTTCTCGGCCTAATCGCCTGGGCTGTCTCGCCAGATTCAACCGTACTGATGCTGGTGTGTGCTGCAACTCTGGGGGTCATCGGCTTCCTGATTTCGCGACGGCTGCGGCTCGGGTATGTTCAGGCGCTTGAAAACAGCCTTATGAGCCGATCGCTATCTGTCATTCAATTGTCGGACTGGCCCGTGCTTGGCGGCAGCGTCCTCCGTACGATACTCGACCTCGCCGGCGGTCAAACTCCGTCACCAACGTCCATGACGGCCTCCGTGTCGATCAAACCCGCACAAAGCCGACTCATCGACCCGATAGTGCAGCGCGTTCAGGAGCTTCGGTCGTCAGATGCAGACGTCGTCCGAAGCGCGCTACGCACCCCTCTGGACCTCACTCTGGTGCCTTCTGTGGTGGACCTCCTGGCCTGGGACGAAGTATCAGAGGATGCGATCGATACTCTGAAAGGGATGGGCTCGAGGATTACAGGCCAATTGGTTGACGCGCTACTCGATCCCGATCAGGAGTTCGCAGTTCGCCGCCGAATTCCCAGAGTGCTCGGCGAGTTCGATTCGCAGCGGGCAACGGACGGATTAATCGAAGGCTTGTGGGATGCACGCTTCGAGGTGCGATTCCATTCGGGCCGCGCGCTGGAGCAACTGCGAAATCGAAGCCCGCAGCTAGCCATCAGTCGCGAAACAATCATGAAGGTTGTGCAGCGTGAGCTTCAGGTCAGTCCGGAAGTCTCTCGCAACTATCGAGTGATCGACGGCACGCATCAGCAACCAGAGGGAAGTCTTAGAATGGATCACGTTTTCAGACTGCTGTCGTTGATCCACGCACGTGAGCCCTTGCAGATTGCTCATCGCGCCTTGATGTCGGGCGACGATCACTTGAGACAAACGTCACTAGAGTATCTGGAGAATATTCTTCCATTCCCGGTATGGCAGCGGATTCTTCCGTTGTTTGAGAAGGGACCGGCCGTTGCAATACCGGCGTAAGGGCTTGGTCTCTCTAAACCGCGCGTCGTGAAATCCCCAACTTTCGCATTTTTGCCTGCAGCGTGGTTCGTTTCATTCCAAGCCGCGCGGCGGCGCCGGCAGGTCCTGCAACCAACCACTTGGTCTCTTCGAGGATCTGGAGAATATGATCGCGCTCGACGGACTGCAGAGTGGACACCGCCGAGGCTGTCGGAGGTTTCAAGGGAGCAGGTGTGGCTTCAGGAATCACCCCGAGTTCTCCGAGAGGAACTTCCAATTCAGGTCCGCGCGATAGGATCACCGCACGTTCAATCACGTTCTCGAGCTCGCGGACATTCCCGGGCCAGTGATATCGCGTCAGCGCCGCGCTCGTCTTTGAAGGAATGCTCTCGATTGGCTTCTTCATTCGCCGCGCGAATCTTTGGGCGAAAAATCGTACGAGCAAAAGAATATCCTCAGGACGGTGCCGGAGTGGAGGAAGGGTTACCGGAAAGACATTCAGACGGTAGTAGAGATCACTCCGGTATTGTTTTTCCGCAACCATTTTCTCGAGATCACAGTTCGTGGCGGCGATAAGTCGGACGTCGACTTGTTGAGTCCGTGTGCTTCCGAGTCGCTCGAACTGCTGTTCCTGTAGAACGCGAAGTAACTTTGGCTGCAGCTCCAACGGAATGTCACCGACTTCGTCCAGAAACAAGGTCCCTTGATGAGCGAGCTCGAATCGGCCAATCCGCTGTGAAATGGCCCCTGTAAAGGCTCCTCGTTCGTGACCAAACAATTCGCTCTCCAGCAAACCCATGGGGATAGCCGCACAATTGACCTTCACGAGGGTCCTGCCTCGGCGTGAGCTGAGGTTATGAATTGCGCGGGCGATCAATTCCTTACCCGTACCGGTTTCACCTCGAATCAGGATGGTGGAATCCGTCGGAGCGACTCTTTCGATCTGCGCCAGGATCTGGCGAAGAGCGGGACTCTCTCCGATGATCTCTTCAAAGTTGCCTTCCGAGCGGATTTCGTCCTCAAGGTAGAGCTTCTCTTCCGTGAGCTTGTTCTTGAGCTTTTCGATCTCGCGATAGGCCATGGCGTTATCCGTAGCCAGGGCAATCTGCTGCGCGACTTGTGTGAGCAGTTCAATGTCCTCTTCAGTGAGAGCGTTCTCACGCATGCTACCCATCGTCAGAACGCCCACCACCCGACCTTGCAGAAGAAGAGGCACACTGCACACGGACTGAAAGCCTTTGTCAAAGAACCGCCGGGTCAGTTCCGAAGGAAACCGTACTGTATCGGGTTTTGGCAGATACACCGGCTTTTGCGTTCGAATCGCAAGACCACCGATGGTGTTATCCGTCGGCATCACTGCGCCCTGAGCAAGAATGTCCTGATCGGATGGTCTCCCTTCCAGCGCAAACGCGTGATATTGGCCGGTTTCGGGCTCGTAAAGAGCCAGGCCGGCAAAATCCAGATGCATAACTTCCTGAAGGCTCGATGCAATCGCTTTCAGAAGGGCGCGCAAATCCAACTGCGAAACCAGCGTGTTATTAACCTTCAATAGAAGTTGGGACCGGTCGCGGCTCCGCTTCAGCCGCTCCTGCGCCACTCGAACTTCTTCAAAGCTGATTGCACTCTCGACAGCCAACGCAACCTGACTGGCAATTTGTCCCAGTATCAAAGCATCCTCAGGGGAAAATGCGGATTCGCGGATGCTGGCAACCGCCAATGTGCCGAGCGTGCGGCCGTGCGACGCAAGGGGAACCAGACAGCACGACTTGAGTCCCCTTTCCAGGATCTCCTGGGTTGCTTCCGACGGAAATTCGGCAGGATCCAGATGGTTTCTAAGAACCAACTGTCGCGTGCGGAACGTTAGTCCGTTCGCCGTCCCGTCGAGCGGGACTGCTGCTGTCTTTGCGAGATCCGCATCGGTCGGAAAATGCAACGCGTGCATTCGCAGAACATTGTTCTCCTGATCGTAGAGGCACATCGCGGCAAAGTCGTGAGTGATTTCGCGGCGAAGGCACGACGAAACTGCGCGGAGCAGCTCTGGCAGTTCCGCATGAGAAATCATGGCGGCATTGATTTCAAGCAGGAGTCGCGAACGATCCCGGCCTGCGGAGGGCGCGCCCTCAACACCGAAATCATGGGAATGACGCGTCTCGCTCATGACTAAACAAATCCCCTCTCTCAGTCGCTAATAATTATGGCCACAGCTATACCCGTCTTTATCGCGGTCGCTGGTGGTTCGCACCAGTATATGTGAACGCTCATACCGGCGAAACACCCAGCCATTGCCGCACAAATACGTCTCAATGATCAATGCGCGCTGGTCGAGGAAGAGGCAGCAGGTACAGCGTCGTTGGCTCCAAGAAGCGGTTAGACTAAACAAAGGAGAGGTTCCCCAATGGCAGACTTTACGGTCAAACCACTCGAAGCGCATCTGGACTTCGGGCAGCTTCACTATTGGGATGTCGTGATCATCGGTGCAGGCCCTGCCGGACTGGCTGCCGGCCTTACGACAGCTCATCGCGCTCTGACAACGCTGGTTATCGAAGCGAAGGACAAACCCGGAGGCCAGCCGCAATTCCTTTACTCAGACAAGAGAATCGTCGACATTCCAGGATTTCCGGACGGCATCAGTGGAGAAGAGCTGTCTGACCGCACCTATCAGCAGGCCGCTTCGGCTCTCGTGCAGTTCCGCTTCAATGAAGAATTGATCGGCATCGAAGACACTCACGAAGTGGAGGCCGAAGACCCGCTGAAGCGCGTGGTCACCAATAAGAGCAGCTATCTTTGCCGCAAAGTCATCATTGCGTGTGGACTGCTGCACTATCCCAGGAGGCTTCCTGCGCTGGACGATCTCAATTCCGAAAACGTGCATTACAAGCTACCGAAGATTAGGGATTACGAAGACAGGAGAGTCGCCGTCGTCGGTGGCGGCGATTCGGCGTTGGACGCTGCACTGATGGTCCTCGGGCGCGGAGGCCGCGTCGATCTAATCGTGCGCGAAGAGGTTCCCATCGGCAAGCCGGACACGCTCGCACGGATATGCGCAGCCGGCGGAGTCCTTCATGCGCCAGCGGAGATTCGTTCCGCCTCGTTTGCCGGAGAGCGAATTCGGCTTAAACTCAGCAACGACGAACAGATCGATTGCTCGATCGCAATAGTGCAAATCGGATTTCTTGCCTCCAGAGAAACTTTTGAGCGCTTGATGGTCCGGCTGAACGAGGATGGCAGTATTGCGGTAGATCCATACTTTGAGACCAGCCGCCAGGGGATCTTTGCTGTGGGTGATGTTCATGGCGAAATCAAACTAATCACAGTCGCGTGGGCCGAGGGGATTCAGGCTGCGATTCATGCCTTCAAGGAGATCACCAGCCCCTATTGGCTCAGTGAAAAGCGATTGCATGACAACAAGATCGCCCTCATGGGAGACAAGATCTCCGCAGCAGCGCGCAGGCGACCTCGAACCGCGCGTTGAGCACACCGATGCAGTCCAGGCACGTTGTCATCGTGGGCGCCGGATTTGGCGGTCTCAACGCCGTCAAGAAGCTCGGCAATGTTCCGGGCGTTGATGTCACTGTCATTGACCGTTCAAACCATCATTTGTTTCAACCCTTGCTCTATCAGGTTGCGATGGCGGGCCTCAGCCCTGCGGACATAGCGGCTCCGATCCGAAGTCTTGTTTCGTCGTTTAGGAATGTTCGCGTCCTTCAGGGAGCTTTACTTTCCGTCGATCTGGCATCGAGTTCGCTGACTACCGACTTCGGTAATCTGACGTATGACTATCTGGTTCTCGCGTGCGGGGCCCGGCACAGCTATTTCGGCCACAATGAGTGGGAAAACAATGCGCCCGGGCTGAAAACGCTTGAGCAGGCCACCGAGATCCGTCGTCGAATTCTGAGCGCGTTCGAGGTCGCAGAACGGTCTACAGACAAGGAAGAACAAAGAAGGCAATTGACGTTTGTCATCGTCGGAGGAGGCCCCACGGGAGTTGAACTTGCCGGTGCAATCGGGGAAATGAGCCGATTCACTCTCGCCAAAGACTTCCGCAATATCGACGCAAAGCTGGCTCGCGTCGTCCTCATTGAGGCTGGCCCTCGTATCCTGCCCTCGTTTCCTGAGGCTCAGGCGAGCCGGGCTACTCGCGACCTCGAAACACTCGGCGTGCAGGTGTGGGCCTCATGCCGAGTTACGGGCATCGACGAAGACGGTGTTTCCGCAAACAGTGAGCGGATCCGCGCTGCGACGGTCCTGTGGGCCGCTGGAGTTGAAGCGTCTCCTCTCGGACGACAGGTCAGCACCGACATCGATCGTCAAGGACGCGTCATTGTGGAGGCCGACCTCAGCGTGAAGCAGCATCCCAATGTGTTCGTTATTGGGGACATGGCGAACTCCTCTCACGAAACAGGAAAGCCGCTGCCGGGCACCGCCCCCGTTGCCATGCAGCAGGGCCGATATGTCGCGCGCACGATCCTGCGTGATCTCAAAGGAGAGCCGCGACAGCCCTTTCACTTCGTTGACAAAGGCCAGATGGCGACAATCGGCCGGAGCCGCGCGATTCTTGATGTCGGGAAACTGCACCTTGCCGGATTCCCGGCCTGGGTCGTCTGGTTGATCATCCATATTTACTACCTGACGGGGTTCAAGAACCGCCTTCTTGTGGTCGCGCAATGGGCATGGTCCTACCTTACCTTTGGCCGAGGGGCGAGACTTATTGTGAATAAGGAGTGGCGGTTCGGAAAAACTACGGAGGAGACTAAGCCACCGTCGTGAATTACGTTTAGTAAGAGAATTTTGAAATTGGAAAGTCCGGGGATCTCAAAACCGAAATTACAAAAGGGGAGATTGGACCGGAACCCAAAATTGGACCGAAATCGCAGGGATAGCACGTCCAATCTACCCTCTTGTAATTTCGGTTTTGAGATCCCCGGACTTTCCAATTTCAAAATTCTTTTTATCCGCTAAGGATCTATTCCCCTCCCGCACAAGACGACGGTTGGACCTTTCTCGCTATAATTACAGACGATGTACAACACTGATGACCTCCGGATCAAAGAAATCCGCGAACTTTCACCGCCTGACGAGATCCGGAAGGAGTTTCCACTTACCGAGAAAGCTGCTCAGGTTACATTTGAAACCCGTAGAGACGTGCACCGCGTGCTACACGGTGCAGACGACCGACTGCTCGCTATCGTTGGTCCGTGCTCCATCCACGATCCAAGAGCGGCGATGGAATACGCATCGAGACTAAAGGATCAGAAAGACCGCCTGGCCGATGACCTCGTCATTGTCATGCGAGTCTATTTCGAAAAACCGCGCACCACAGTGGGATGGAAGGGGCTCATCAACGATCCCCTTCTCGACGGAACCTTTCGGATCAATGATGGTGTGCGCATCGCACGAGAACTGCTTCTTCGGTTGAACGACCTGGGAGTGCCTGCTGGCGTCGAATTTCTGGATATGATTTCGCCGCAGTACATCTCTGATCTCGTCAGCTGGGGCGCCGTTGGCGCGCGCACTACCGAGAGCCAGCTTCATCGAGAGCTCGCATCGGGTCTTTCGTGCCCCGTTGGTTTTAAGAACGGGACTGACGGAAATCTGAAGATCGCGGTCGACGCCATCCGCACGTCCCAGCATCCGCATTGTTTCCTCTCCGTCACAAAGGCAGGGCATTCGGCGATTGTCCTGACCACTGGAAACGAGGACTGCCACGTTATTCTGCGTGGAGGCAAAAAGCCCAACTACGACGCCTCAAGCGTCGAAATTGCCAGCAAGCAGCTCTCGTCTGCGGGACTCGCCAAACGTCTCATGATCGACGCGAGCCACTCCAATAGCGAGAAAGACTTCAAGAGACAGATGGTCGTTTCCCACGCGATAGCCGAACAAATCGACGCGGGTGATAACCGGATCATGGGCGTCATGATCGAGAGTCATCTAAAGGAAGGGAGGCAGGATCTCTCCCCGGACAAGGATCTCTGCTACGGCCAAAGCATCACGGACGCGTGCATCGGCTGGGAAGACACTGTTGTACTGCTCGAAGAACTCGCGCAGGCTGTCCGCTCGCGCCGGATCAAGACGGAAGCCAGGGACTGAAAACTCCGGTAACGGCTCCTATCTCTTTCTGGCAATTACATACATGATGTCGTACAGGTTCAGGTAGAAGAACCAGCGAGCAAGGCCCAGTTGCTCCATCATCCGATACGCGACGGGCAGGCCCCCACGCAGTACAAACAGATTGTGAAAGGCGTTGTCGAGGCTTCGGTAGAACCCGCAATGGCGACTGTAGATCACGTCAAAGCCGAGGGTATCCAACATTCTCGTAAGGGTCTTAAGGCTGAAGTATTGCAAGTGCGTCGGAGGATGGATCAGGCGCCACTTGTGCCTTTTCATGCGCGCGTTCGTGCTGTCAATGTCACCTGTCGTCACCGTCAACAGGGATCCTGACGTCATGTGCTCGCTGATCTTTGCAAGATAGAGGTTGGGCGTGCGAAGGTGTTCAATCGTGTCCCACATACAGACCAGATCGAACTCCTGATTCCCGAGATTCGTCCGGAGCAGGTCTCCCTGAATCACATCGAGTCCAAGTTCGTTTACGCAGTGCCGAACGCCATCCTCTGTAATATCGATCCCTTGGACAGATTTAAAATGTTCCCGGGCTAGTTCAAGAAAGAACCCGTACGCGGCGCCGATTTCAAACAGTCTTTGGTGGCGATCAGGATCTGCAAATTTCAGCAACACATCCAGCCGCAGTTTGAAGTTTTTGCGCAGGACTTCGCGATCTTTCTTGTAGTCGCTGTATTCTTCGCCGAAGAAGTAATTCTTCTGGTAGATCCGAAGAAGTTCCTGTTCCGGAACATCTTCTTCGGCGAAGACAAACTGGCATGCATTGCAGCGCACGATCGCGGGATAGAGTGTCGAATATTTCTGCGAACCACAGACGATGCACGCTCTACTCACGAAAATTGATCTTCTTTTCGACGATGTAGTGGGGCCGGTTTTTCACTTCATCGAAAATCGCGCCGACATATTCACCAAGCACGCCGAGAAATATGAGCTGGATTCCGCTAAAGACGGGAATGAGGATTGCGAGCGTCGCCCAACCGGGCGGCCACGAACGGTCGCTGAGCGCCGCGATGACGGTGAATAAGGCCAAAGCGAACCCGAGAAATGCGAACAGAACGCCGATATAGATCGCAGCCTGCAACGGTCTCTTGCTGAAAGAAACCAGGCCGTGAGCGGCGAACTGAAACAATCGTCCGACGGAATACTTACTGTTGCCAGCGGCGCGAGAGCGGCTCTTGAACTTGACGCCGATGCTTTTGAATCCGACCCAGGAAAAGAGCCCCCGGAGGAATTGGTTTCGTTCTCGAATCTCCTCCTGGAAAATCTTCGCAACACGGCGCGAGATCAGTCGAAAATCGGCAGCACTTTCAAGAATCGGAACCTGCGATACGGAATTGATGAAGCGGTAGAACAGTCGCGACGTTAACTGTTTGAAAGGACCGGTCTCACCGCCATCCTGACGAATGGTGTAGACGATGTCGTAACCCTCCTCGAACTTCCGGATTAACTCGGGTATCAGGCCTGGGGGGTGTTGTAAGTCACTGTCCATCATGATGACGACATCAGCGTCTGCGACGTCGATGCCCGCCAGCAATGACATTTGATGCCCGAATCGTGATGAGAGCGCGAGTATCTTTAGCGCGGGGTCCGTCGCCGCGATACGCTCCAGGATTTCCAGGGTTCGGTCCGTACTCCGGTCGACAACGAACAACATCGTCGCGCTGTAGTCACGCACATCTGCGGTCAGAACCTTCTTCAGCTCGATATAAAACTGCTCGATGACCTGTTCTTCGTTAAATACAGGGGAAATGACCGCCAGCGTCTTCATGGTTTCGTCGCCACACCCTCAAAGATGGAAACCAGAGTCTTGTGCGTTTCGAACCTGGGAACTTCGACAAATTGGCTCAGCTTGTCCGTGCTCCCCCGATATGCCGCCGGATCGTGAGTTCTCATCAGTGCAGGCTGATGGATGAGTTCCGCATGGATTCCGGATAGATGGATCGCTCCCTCCACCAGAGTCCGGACAGGAATGGCCTCTCCACTGCAGACATTAATGATTTCGCCATAAGCTTTAGGATTGCGGATGAGACTCCAGTAAATCTTCACCACGTCGATGACATCAATGAAATCACGGGTTACATCCAGATTGCCCACTTCAATCCACGGTGCCTGCAATCCCCGAGATATCTGGTCCAGCTCTTCAAGAATTCGCCCTAACAGCAAGTGACGTGGCATGCGCGCGCCCACGATATTGCTTGGACGGGCGACGACGACCTTGTGGCCGTTGCTTGACGCTGCCCGGCCGACAAGCGTTTGCGCGAGTTTGCTGATGCCATAGTGGTTGTAGGGATGCGGCGGATGATCTTCACGTGCGGGGAGATCTTCAATGCTAAGCAGTCCATACTCCGCCGCGGTACCCACCAAAAGAACCGGGGTTTCCTTAGCCTCGGCCTGGCCGATAGCTTTGAAGAGCTCGGCAGCGTATTCAACATTAACGCGATAAAGCAGCGAAGGACTTTCGCTCCAGGTCATTCCTGCGAGGTGAAAAATGAAATCAGGTTTGGATTCACGAATCGCGGCTGCCATGCCCGCTGAATCGTTTACATCCTTTATCTGATAGTGATCTTCTCCCCCGGCCCGGGGGGACACCGTGAAGACCTTCACGCTCTGCGTGGACAAATAGCGCGCAAGGTGACGGCCACAAAAACCTGCGCCGCCTGTGATTAGGGCTCTCATCGTTTGAAGGTTATGGAAGAAATTCGCCGGAGTTGGACTGAAAGATCGTGCCGGCCTCTTGGTAGTCATCGATTCGTCCGATGTCCAGCCAACGGCAAGGTTCGCTGTAACACGCGACAACGAGGCCGGCTTCTTTGAGCCGTAGCATGAGGTCCGGAATGTCCAGACGTTGCCCGGGCCGGACGAACTCCCGGATCGCTTCCTTATTGAAGACGTTGATGCCCATACTTACGGCAAAGTCATAAACAGGCTTCTCAATATAGTTTTCCAGTCGCTCGTCGCGGGCTTCAATGACGCCAAAGTCAATCATCAGCTTTCGCTGAAAGACACTGATGGTTGCTGCCGCTTTGCGCTGTCGGTGAAAATCCAGGAGCTTATCGTAGTTCAGCGTTGTGAGGACGTCTCCATTCATCACCAGAAAGTCTTCGTCGAGGATATCCAGTGCGAGCGCAATTGGTCCTGCGGTCCCCAGTGCCTGTTCTTCAAGCGAATACTGAATATTGACCCCGAAACGTTCCCCATTCTGAAAGAACGCCCGAAACAAGTGGCTGAGGTGTCCGACTGCGAGAACGATCTCGTTGATCCCCTGGCTCTTCAACTGACGGACAATGATTTCGAGTATGGGATAGTCGCCAACCGGCATAAGCGGCTTTGGCAGAACCGTGGTGTAAGGTCTAAGTCGTGTACCCTTTCCACCGGCCAGGATTATCGCCTGCATCGTTTCCTCAAATCGTAAACTGATCTGCTTTGTAGGCAGTCAGGTGGTTTGAAACGAATTCGATCGCCTTGATCAAACCCTGCTCAAGCGAGTGAGTCTGCTTCCAGCCGGTGAGTCGCCGAACTCGTGAGTTATCGCAAATCAGCTTGAAGACTTCGCTGTCTGCGGGGCGAAAGCGATCCTTGGCCGAAACAATCGGCTTGTTGGAGCCGATCAAACGAAGGATCTCCGTCGCAAGATCCCCTATCGTAATTCCGAGTCCCGAACCCACATTAACGACGTCGCCAACACACTTTGATGACTCCGCAACTTTGATAAACGCATCCGCGACGTCCTGCACAAAGTTGAAATCCCGTACGGGTTCTGTCGAACCCAGCCGGATCTCCGAACGAGCAAGAGCCTGAGTGATGATTGTCGGAATGATTGCGCGGGCAGACTGGCGGGGGCCAAACGTATTAAACGGTCGGATGGTCGCCACGGGCAACCCAAACGATCGGTAATAGCTTTCCGCAAGTTTGTCTGCACCTATCTTGGACGCAGAGTAAGGCGATTGCCCCTGCAATGGATGATTTTCGTCGATCGGCGTGTAAATCGCTGTTCCATAGGTCTCCGACGTGGAGGTGTGGACAACTTTCTCGACCCCACAGGCCTTCGCGGCCTCGAGCACATTCAGCGTGCCCAGCACATTGGTCGTGATGTAGCTTCTCGGCGCAACATAGGAGTAAGGAATTGCAATCAAAGCAGCCAGATGAAATATGACATGCTGGCCGCTCACCTGGCGAAGCACAAACTCCGTGTCCTCGATATTCCCCGCCACGACCTTCAAAGACGATTTGATCTGAGACGGCGCGAGTTCCAGATTTCCCCAGTCGGGACGGCCGCTGTAATGGATCATCGCGGTGACGTCGGCGCCAGTCTGGACCAGGGCTTCGCAGAGATGGCTTCCGATGAAGCCTCCTGCGCCCGTGACCACAACGCGCTTTGAGTTCCAATTCATAGAGTAGTGTGCTCGGAGATATGAAGACCCAGTCCGGTGAAGACCTTATTTTCTGCATCTACTTATGTCAACTCCCAGTTGGCTGGGCAGTCGGCAGAGTCTGGCTCTCATTGATCTCCCATTAAGCCGATGGGATAATGCGATCCTCTGGGGTCCTGGGCAGGGGCCCCAGGTCTCACAATTTTTCTATGCCACTGATCAAAGCATTACCAGTGAAAGGCGATTACTCGCAGAACTATGTCGAATTGCGCCTCAGACTGTTGGAAGAAACCAACGGTGCGTACAACGCTTTTGTGAGAGAGCTGCGTGCGAACTATCGCCGGGCGTGGTTCGACATCGCGCTGGGTTACGTTTGGCTCCTGGCGGTTTTGTACGCAGTCCAGGTTTTCAGAGAGCCTGTGTGGTTGGGAGTCGCGATCATCGTGGGTTCGATCCTGATTGGTTATGGCGTGGCTTATATT